>Ga0180430_10000416_pt1 | contig 46006 bp, 35 predicted proteins | sample SS_ome_9_FD_132999 | JGI IMG/M metagenome (GOLD analysis project Ga0180430, IMG submission 132999) | Hypersaline lake sediment archaeal communities from the Salton Sea, California, USA - SS_1_S_2 metaG | ecosystem: Environmental > Aquatic > Non-marine Saline and Alkaline > Hypersaline >...
CGACCGAAACGCCCCATGCGTCCCCGAATCGCGTCGCCCCGTCTTCGAGAGCCGTCCGGAGGTAGTCGCGGCGTGACGCACTCCAGCCCAGCCTGTCCCAGAGCCCCGTGGAAAACGGAGCAACCACCGCGGCGGGACTTCCCTCGAAGAGTTCTCCCGTTTCCGCCGAGAGGTCCTCGTCGTGCAGCCACCAGCCCCAGCGCTGCCCTCGGGAACTCCACCGCGCCGGAGAATCGGGGAAAGGCCCCGCCCTTTCGCGGGGGGGAGCATCGGCGTATTCCGGATTGGGGCTTCCCCGTTCCAGCCGCTCCAATCCCTCGGTCCGCCCCTCGAGCAAATCGGGATCGACATACTTCTCGATGTTCGACCGCCGGGCGAGGTAGGTCTTCCCCGGAGTCTGCAACCCAGCGACCCAGCGCCACGAGAGCGTGTTCGAGGCGGCATCCCCGTCGAGCAGATGCCTGAGGAAAAAGTCCGCCCCCAGTTCCCAGGGAAGCCTCTCGGTGTGCACCCAGAAGCCAGCATACCACATGCGGGTGTGATTGTGGAGATACCCCGTCTCCACAAGTTCCCGGGCGAAGTGATCCATGATCGCCACGCCGCTCTCGCCGGCCTCGATCCGGGCCGCCCGCTCCCGCTGCTCTTCCGGCACCGCGGCGAGTGCGTGGCGATAGTCGCTCCACTGCCCGGGCCGCATCTCGAGCGCTCCCTTCCAGTAGAGCCTCCACCAGACCTCCTGGACGAATTTCTCCACCGTCGACGGGGCGAACCGTTCTGCGACCGCGCCGCGCACCTCTTCCTCCCGAATCAGGCGACAGCGCAAGGCGGCCGAGAGGCGCGACACGTGCGGATGGCCGGCGACGACATGGTTTCTCCTCTTCGCGTAGACTCCGGCCCGGGGAACGAATGCCTCCAGGGCGGCGAGAGCGTCCTCCCTCGTGGCCGGGAACGGTGACGCCGCCGGAAAGAGTTCCCCGTTCATCGGGATGGCACCTCCCGGAATCGTCGCGACCGCCGGCATCGCTCGGAACACCAGACCACCCCGTCCCAGCATTTCGCCCACTTCTTTCGCCACGTGAACGGACGGCCACAGCCCGGACACGTCTTCACCGGAAGCTCGCTCTTGCGTTTCATCGGGAAGGGTTACGAGCGAGCGCCGTGTTGCGCCGGGCCATCGCGACCCCGGCTGCCCCGTCGTTTTCCGACGCTTTCTCTACCTCGCGTCCACGCCGAGCCGGTCCTGGAGTCCCTCCGTGTATCCGGTGAGCTCCAGGTAGGCCCGTCCGATCAACTCTCCCCCCTCGCCGACCACGTCGCAGGCGCCCTCCCAATAGGAGATTCCACCGAGGCCCCCGGTCAGTTCCTGCGCCTCCATGACCGGGCGAACCCGGAGCTCCCTCTCCTCACCCGACGCCGGATCGATCGTGCGGATCGTCGGCGCGATGGGATAGGTCGCTCCCGTTTTCGGACTCTCCCAGTGCCCCGCGAATTCCCATGCGAACTCTTCCGTGGTCCGGTGATGCAAGGTTCCGTCGGCATCGACCCAGACGAGCTTGGAAAACTCGGACACGCTTCCGTCTTCGGTCCGCAGGATGAAAGCCATCAGGCCACGACCGTCGAGAAACTGCATGCTCACCCAGTCCCAGCCCACCTGGTTTCTCTCCAGCTGACTGCTGGAAATCTCGTGATCCATCCAGAGCTGGCCGGTCACCGGGAGCGTCTCTCCTCCGATCGACACCTCCCCCTCCGCGAGGAGACGGGGAAAGGTCACGTAGTAACTCGCGGCCGTCCCGTCGGCCCCCTTCTTCGAAACGCCCGCCTCGCCAAAGATCACGTGATCCTGCTCCGGCTCGAGCGTCAACGAATAGGAAACCTCGGAGCGAATCGATCCCTGCAGGTGCAGCATGCCCGTCTCCGCATCCCGGCGAAGGCTCCAATTCCCGTTGCGCACATCGAGATCACCCGTCCGCGCGAACGCGTCCCAACCTCCCCGGTTGAGCCGCTCCTCGTGGTGGAACGCTCCACCCTGGACATCCGTCAGGGCCATGTGGGCCATGTAGAGCTGCGAATCGCCGTAGAGGTCGCCGCGTTCCACCGGCACGGGTCGCTGTCCCAGACGGAAGAAGGTCGCCTGCACTCCGAAACGCCGGTCGCCGGAGAACAGGTGGCCCGTGAGATACCACCACTCGATCTTGAAGTGGGGATGCGCCCCGTGCGTCTCGGGAAAGGGCAACTCCGTGTGGGGAACGGGGATCGCCCACTCCCCTCCAGTGCCATTGCCGGTCTCGGTATCGGTATCGGTATCGTTCGCGGCTGCCGAGAGGACCGCGGCGAAAACTCCCACCGCGAGCAGGCGGGTCCCGGTGCGCCGCAACGACCGGACCGAACCGTGTTGCCCGCTCCATTCGACAGGGTTGTGTCTTGTCGTTTTCATTCGCTGAGATCGGATCGCAGGTTGGCGTTGCGAAAGCCGACGACCCAGGCGACGGCGGCCGCGACAGTGGCGGTCAGGACAGCGAGCGCCGCCAGCGACCACCAGGGAATCGCGTAGTCGAGCGTCCACCCGAAGCACTGGGGATTGATCACATCGATCAGCACCCAGCCCAGGGCAAGACTGAGAAGAAAACCGGAGACGAGCCCGGTCAGCGCGAGTCCGAATCCCTCCCACGCCGTCGCCGCCGCGATTCCCTTCCGCGTGGCACCCAGCGATTTCAGGGTCGTGAGTTCGTGGACACGCTCGAGCAGGAGCCCCGCGAGAGCCAGGCCGAGTCCGGTCACGGCGATGATGACCGCGATCGCCTCAAGGGCGTAGGTCACGGAAAAAGTCTGGTGGAAGATGCGCAACGACTCCTCGCGCAGCCGTTCGTTGGTCCGGACGGACAGCGCGGGAAAGTCGGCGCGCATCTCGTCCCGGATTCTCTCCACGTCGACTCCGTCCTCGACGTAGACCGACATCTGCGAGACATCGTCGTCGCCGAACCATTCGCTCGTGAGCTCGCGGGCGACGAGGACCGCGCCCGTCTCGGTCGCATAGTCGGCGTAGACACCGGCGATGATGGCCCGTTTCGGCCCCTCCGGTGTGGGCAATTCGATGACATCGCCTTTCCGCTGACCGCTGTGACGCGTGAAGCTCTCGTTGACCCAGGTGGGAACCGGGGAATCATCCGTGGGCAGCAGCGCACGAGGTCCGTCGTCCGCCGGAGGATCGAGCCACATGAGCCGGAGATAGCGCTCCGGATCGTCCTGGTAGGCGACTCCGGCGAGAAAGGTGTCCCTGCCGTCGAGGACGATGTCGTAGCGACGAAGCACATCCACACCGGCGACCCCCTCCCGCCCGGCCACGGCACGCCACGTCTCCTCCGGCAGGATACTGACGTTCGCGATCGAACTCGTACCCACGCCGGAAACGTAGAGATCGGCCTTCAACATCTGTCGGATCCAGCCGGTCAGGGTGCTCTCGAAGCTCGAAACGAGAATACCCATTGCGGCCGACATGCCGATCGCCACCGCCAGCCCGGCCGCCGTCAGCCGGTGGCGTCCCTCGGGACGGCGGAACTGGCTCGCCGCATACGACCGGAGCGGATCCCCCCCTCTTCCCCGCAGGCAAAGGGCGAGCGGCCGAAAGAGCAGGCCGAGGAGAATGCTCGCACCGAGAACGAAGAACAGCGCCGCCGCGTAGCCCCCGAGAGGAATCGTCACCCCCGCACCGGTGCGCACCGGAGGCACCTGGGAGCAGGCGAGGGCCACGACCACGAGCCCGGCTCCCAGGGGAATGTTCCGCAGGAGAGCCAACCCTCCGCCCTGCGTGCCGCTCCGCATCGTGAGCGCCGGGGGAGTACGGGAAGCTTCCCGTGCAGGGATGAGGGCGGCAATCACACAGGCGACCACCCCGAACGCGAATGAGAAGAGGGCCTCGCCCATTCCCAACGAGATCGCACTTGTCGTCGTCTGGTAGTAGAGCGTGTTCACCGTCCGGGCGATCGCGCCGACCAGTCCCTCCGCCAGAAGGCGCCCCAACAGGATTCCCAGGGCGCTTCCCACCACACCGAGGACAAGGCTCTCCGTCATCCAGGCGAGCCGGATCTCGCGGGGCGTGACTCCGAGGGAGCGCAGAATCGCGATCTCGGACCGCCGCTTGACGACGGACGCCTCCATCGCCTGGAGGATGAGATAGGTTCCGACGAGGAGTGCGAGAGAAGACAGGATCGCAAGGTTGAGGCGAAATGCCGCACTCATCGTGGTGACCGTGTCCCGTCGCGTCTGTGGGGTTTCGACCGTCCATCGGTCGTCCGCCTCCTCGCGCAGCAGGGTTTCGGTTTCCTCGAGAAAGGACGCGTAGCGCGACCCGGGTGCGACACGCAACTCGACCCGGGAGAGCCAACCCTCCCGACCGGCGAGAGTCTGGAGTCCGGGGAGATCCAGTAGCACGAGACGCTCGGGGACCGGCTGCCCGAGCGGCGTATCGGGAAGAACGCCGGCGATCTCGAGTTCGGCGACGGCCCCATTGACGACCAGCGAGAGGGTGTCGCCGGGAGCGAGCCCCTTCGCCGCCGCGAGAGTTTCGCTGATATACCCGCGGTCGGACCGGCCGAGGGCGGAGCGCCCTTCCTCGTCCCGGTCCGGGCTGGTCGCGCCGCCTTCGCTCGGGGGAGCGACGGTCCCGGCCTCGGTGTAGTTGACGGCGTTGCGAAGGGCGACGAGATCCGTGCCGAGGAGCTGGTAGAGCGGTCCCTCGGGATCGTCGCGGTCGGCCGCGGTCACTTCGAGAACGGGAAAGATCCCGACGGGACGCGGACCGAGGAGTTCGCGAATCTCGACCAGGGTGCCGTCACCAAGAGAGCCGGACAGCGGCCGCACGAGGAGATCGCTCTCCCCCGAAATCGACTCGGTGAACAGAGTGAAACCCGAGACCGCGGCCTTGTTCGCGAGCCGGATCGAGAGAAAGACCGCCACACCGAGAGCGAGGATCGCCAGCAGGACCAGCGTGAGCTTGGGCTCCCGCCGCCAGTGGCGCCAGATGAAGCGCGACCAGAGAAGGCGGGCCACCCAGAGCGAACGGGACGATGGGGATTTCGTCATTTCGTCTCCACGGGGGACTCGCTTCCGGAAACGAGCAGGCCGTCCTTCATGCGGACCGTTCGCTCGCAGATGCGCGTCACTTTCTCGCTGTGGGTGACCATCAGCATGGCGATCCCATTCCGCTCACTGACCTCCTCCAGCAAATCGAGGATCGTTTCACCCGTCACCGAATCCAGGTTGCCGGTCGGTTCATCGGCCAGGATCAGTCGCGGACGGTTCGCGAGAGCACGGGCGATCGCGACTCGCTGCATCTCTCCACCACTCAATTGATGGGGCATCGCATGGGACCGGCTCTCGAGTCCGACCTCGGCGACCAACTCCGCAACCCGCGCGCCCGCGCCGGCAGGCCTCTCGCCGGAAAGCAGGAGAGGAAAGGCGATGTTTTCCTCGGCGGAGAGCGTCGGCAGGAGGTGGAAAAACTGGAAAACAGTCGATACCGATTCCCGTCGCAACCGGCACAGCCCCTCCTCGTCGAGCGCGCCGAGATCCTCTCCCGCGATCCGAATTTCCCCCTCCCCGGGACGATCGATGCCGGCGATGCAATTGAGCAGGGTGCTCTTCCCCGAACCCGAGGGCCCCATCAACGCGACCCGTTCGCCCGCCGCGAGGGAGAGCGACACCCCCCGCAGCACGGGTGCGGCGTCGTATGATTTTGTGAGGTTGGATACTTGCAGCACGTCCATCTTTCGGCAGATTTCAACGAATTACGCACGCCGCTCCGCGTTCGTCGCCGGAAATCCCGATTTCCGAAAGGGGCGACACCCCGCCCATCGCCGAAGTTCATGCCCCGCATTCCCATCCAGATGCCCCAGCTCGGGGAGTCGATCGCAGAAGCCACGGTCCGCGAGGTCCTCATCGCTCCGGGTGATGTCGTGGATTCCTACCAGGATATCTTTCAGGTCGAAACCGACAAGGCGATCATGGAGGTCACGACCTCCTGTGCCGGGACGATTCTCGAGATCGTGGCTCAACCGGACCAGAGTTACACGGTCGGCGCCACCCTCGCCTACATGGAAACGTCGGAGGAGGAAGCGGCCAAGGCGGGCCTCGATCCTTCCGGCGAAGGCGGCGCAGCGGCGGAATCCGACTCCCCGGGCGAATCGCTTTCCTCCTCGGAAGAACGTGAAGCCGCCAGGCCCCATTTCGCAGTCGACGAGGAAAACGTCATCGACGAGGAGGCACCGCGCACCGTGCAACCCACGGTCGAAGGTGGCCTGCCGGTCCCGGTCCGGTCTCCTGTCTACCTCAGTCCGCGAATGCGACACCGCATGGAGGAGCTCGGTCTCAACCAGGCCGATCTCGCCGGAATCGCCGGAAGCGGTGCGGGGGGACGCGTCACGGTCGAGGACTTCGAGAAGTTCATTCGCGACATCGAGCAGTCCAAGATGACCGAGGCATCCCCGATGCGCATCGCCGTCGCCGACTCGATGCGCCGCAGTTGGACGCGGCCCCTCGCCACCGTCACTGTTCCGGTGATCATGGACGAGGTTCTCCGGCACCGCCGGGCGTCGAGTCCCAAGCCCGGCATCACCCTCTACGCCATTCGCGCCCTCGCTCTCGCGATCGCGGAGAACACCGCCGTCGCCGGACGACTCATCGGGTCGCGCATCGTGCACCCCCACGCCATCGACATCGGATTCGCGGTCGAGGTGACCGATGGGGTGCTCGTACCCGTGATCCGCGAGGCCGACACCAAGCCTCTCACCGAGCTCGTCGGTCCCTACGACGAACTCGTCGGTCTCGCCCAGGAACGCCGTCCCCCCGCCGAAGCGACCGGGGGCGGAATCGCCACGGTGACCAACGTCGGCCCCTTCGGCATCACCGACGCGACCCCGATTCCGTTGCCCGAACAGAATCTCGTTCTCGGCCTCATGGCGGGACGCAAGACTCCCTACTGGGACGCGGAGAATGACACCTTCGTGCCGAGGCTGGAATCGAAGTTCATCCTGAGCTTCGACCACCGCATCCTCGACGGCGGGGCGGCGGGCCGCCTCCTCCAGCGCATCGGACAGTTGCTCCAGGAACCGGAGAAACTCTGACTCCGGTCGCGGGTGGGCTACTGGAAACGGACCTCTCCCCGCGCGAGTTGCTGCCAGAGCCGGGCGATATCCCGGCTGGGCAACCAGGTCTGCCCCTCACCGACCTTCTCGCCCTCGCGGAGGCCGGAGTATTCCTGGGTCTCCCGTTCGCCCACGAGCGACTTCGACCTGTCGACGGGAAGAAGATAGACGGGTTCCTCGACCGGCTCCTCCGCCTCTTCCTCGCTTTCTCCCTCCGCGCCCTCGCCTTCCGCCGCGTCACCTTCCGCCGGCTTCGGTGCGGGCGGCTTGGGGAGTTCCTTCGGGATCCGCAGTTCGATCATCTCTTCGAGATACTGTTTCGCGACATGCTCGCCCTCGCGGGAGAGATCGTCGCGTCCACGGAACTCCATCGCGTAGGTCCAGTTCGAATCCATCTGCGACGCCGCGGACCAGACCGTTTCATGGGTGTCCTCCGTGTTCCAACTGCGATACCTGTCATCGTATTCGCCCCAGATCAGGAGCATCGGCGTCCGCACCGACTCCGGCGTCGGCGGGAGATTGAAGAACGCCCCCTTGATGACGGCGGCGGCCATGACCCGCTCGGGTTTCCACTGGGTGAAATTGTAGGCGAACGCGGCGCCCGCCTGGCCGTAACCGAACAGGGCGATCGGCACATCCACGAGCGATTCCTTGCCCGTCTCGACCGCCAGCTGCGAGAGGGCTCGCAGCACCGCCTCTCCGCTTCCCTTGTCGGCAAAGGCGAACTTGTGCGCATCGGGCAGCAGCGGCTGCGGATCCCCGAACTCGTAGGACATGAGGGCGAACTGGTGGCGATTCACGAAGTGCCCCCACCGGCCCTCGCCCCGGGGGGTGCCCACGATCATGTTGTAGGACTGACCGTCGTGTCCGTAGGCGAGAAAAAACACGCCCCGCGGCTCACCCACCGGCATCTGGATGTGGAAGACATACCCGCCGGCCGACGCGGAATACCAGCCGTCCTGCTTCTGTTTCACCTCGAAGGACATGTTCTCGGGCACGGCATTCTCCTTGCTCCCGAAGATTCCCAGGTCGAGCGCCACCGTTTCCCCTCCCTTGGCGGCAAGGTAGCCGTTGTAGACGGCGCGGTTCTCCTGCTCCAGTTTGGACAGGTCGAGCTTGTCCCAGGGGATGCCGAGGAGGGGTCCGTTCTCCGCCACCTTCGCCGTTATTCCCTTGGGCGTGGCGTCCTTGATCCCCACGAAAGTCGCCGGTCTTCCGTTGGCTCCTGTCAGGGTGATGCCCTCCTGTCCCCAGGCGAGGAGCCCGGTCCCGGCGAACACGAAAATCAAAACGGCAAGCCTCTTCATTCTTCCTCTCTATCACGGTGAGGGAATCGAGAGCAAGCGTCGGAAACGAATTTTGCCGACCATGGCCGGGACGATATCAGGCGCTACCGCCTCCCCTGGACCGGTCCAGATCTTCCACGCCCGCCCGCTCCATCATCCAGACGAGAAGCGCGCCGGCGATCATCACACCGAGGGCGACGAGGGTGGCCATCTCCCAGGCGGGCCAGTGCCAGGTGTAGCCGATCACCTTATCCTTCGTCTCCCCGTCGCGGACGAAGGTCTCGATCGTCGCCGCCTTCCACGGCCAGATCGTGAGAAGCGAGCCCGCCACGAAACCGGTCATCAGGGCGACCGCCGTGTCGTGGAAACGGCGAAAGATCCAGGCGAGAAGATGACTCAACGCGATCAGCCCGGCCACCGCACCAAGCCCGACCGGGACGAGGATGCGGAACGCGTCGAGGCTACCCTCGGTGAGTTGGGAGACCGCCTCGATCATGATGAGCCGGTAGTTCCCCATGAGCAGCAGGACGAACGAACCCGAGAGCCCCGGCACGATCATGCTGGCCATCGAAACCACGCCGCAGAGCATGAGGTAGAAGAAATTGTCGTTTTCCGAGGCCGGATGCATCAAGGATACCCCGATCGCCGCTCCCCCGCCCGCCACGAAGGCGAGGACCGTGCCAACCCCCCAGCGTTTCACCTTCTTGCCCACGAACCAGATCGAGGCCAGGATCAGGCCGAAGAAGAAGGCCCAGACGAGGGTCTCGTGGCGGGTGAAGAGATAGTCGAGAGCCTTCGCCAGGGTCAGGATGCTGACGACCACGCCGGCGCCCAGAAACGCGAGAAAGACGAGATCCGACTCCCGGACAAATCCGCGCCAGTCGCCACGAATCAGCGCGCGGAGGGCGGGTCCCCCGAGCGCCCGCAAGGCATTGATGAGGCGCTCGTAGATTCCCGTGATAAAGGCGACGGTACCACCGGAGACACCGGGAATGACATTCGCCGCGCCCATCGCGGCACCCTTGAAAAAGACGAAGAACCAGGACATGAGAGGGGGATTCGCCCGATGAAAAGCAACGAAAACAGAGGCGGACCGGGTGAGGCCTATCCGTAGGCTTCCTGCATCTCCTTGAGCTGCTTCTTGATCGCCATCTTGCGGACACTCGACATCCGGTCGATGAACAGCTTGCCGAGGAGATGATCCACCTCGTGCTGAATCGCCCGGGAGAACAGGCCGTCGGTCTCCACCGTCAGGGTCGTGCCGTCGAGCAGCTCGAGGCGGGCAGTCACCTCGCCGGGCCGCGTGATCTCGCCCTGCAGGTCGGGAAAGGAGAGGCAGCCTTCCACGTCGGCTTCCTTGGGACCACGCCTCTCGATTTCCGGATTCATGAAAACGACCGGACAGACATCCTTGAGTCTCACTTGCCGTCCGTCGACGCGCACGTAGCTCACGCATTCCTCGTCGTGAGAGACATCGACCACCGCGAGCTGGAGAGATTCCCCCACCTGGGGGGCAGCCAGTCCCACGCCATTGGCGTCGTACATCGTCTCGACCATGTCTTCGGCGAGTTGGCGAATCTCGGGGGTGACCTCCTCGATGCGCTTGCCGACCTTGCGGAGAACGGGATCGGGGTAGTAGACGATTGGACGGATCATGACAGGAAAGGAACCGGGGTAAGATAGGGAACGTCCGCCGGAAGGGTCAGTCTTTCAACAGAATCCGGAGCGGAATGTCCCGGATCTCCACGCCCGCCTGCGTCGCGGCGTCCCAGATTCGCACCATCACTCCGAGTTGGGCCTCGGCGTCTGCCTTGAGTTCCAGCTTGGCTTCGGGATTCGCCCGCTTCCACTCGCTCAGGGCCGACGGCAGGTCCTCGATCGCCACCGGACGGGATCCGAGAGAGAGATTCCCCGACGGATCGAGTGCCAGGGAAACACGCCGTTCCGTTTCGCCCGACGCCGCCATCTCGGAGGACTGCGGCAGATTCACGGCCAACAGTGTCTCCTCCTTCTTGAAGGTTGTCGTGACGATGAAAAAGATCAGCAGGATCGCGAGAATGTCGATCAGGGTGATGATCGGCACCGCCGGCCGCGCTCGTCGCTTGGCGTAGAATTTCACGTCGAGATTCCGCTCTGTTGCACCTCGCGGTCCGAGTTTACCGGAGCATCCATCACCGGCTCCTCGGTCTCGGACGGTTGACTCTCCTCCCCGTGCAGCCGGGGACCACCGTGCTTGTGGAAGCGATGGACGAGATCGGTCATCATCACCTCCAGCCGGGCGGCCGTGGTCTCGAGGCGACGGGTGAAAAAGGAGTGCATGATCACGGTGATCACGGCCACGACGAGTCCGGCGATGGTCGTGTTGAGCGCGGTGGCGATCCCGGCGGCGATGGCGGTGGGGTCCGATACCTGCTCCTCGAGTCCGAGGGTCGCGAAGACACTGACGAGACCGCTCACCGTTCCGAGAAGCCCGAGCAGCGGGGCGATCGTGATGACGACCTCGAGCACGCCCATCCCGTTCTCGAGCTTGACCATCTCCTCCTTCGCCGTCGCCTCGACCGCACGCGCCGCCTCCTCCGCGTTGTCGTAGTCCGTGGAGAGGGCGACCGCCCCGATGTGACCGACCGTGCAGTCGCTGCGCTTCAGGTAGGCGTGGAGCTGGCGGGTCTTGCCCTGGAGAAAATACTGATCGCAGCGCGCCAGTTCCTTCTCCATCAGGGAGGGAATGATCGACCGCCAGCGCAGGGACAAGGCCCGATGAATGCCCACCGCGACCGCCACGAGTGAACAGGCGGCGATGAAGGCCATGAACACGCCTCCGGAGAGAAGGAAATCCCAGAGGCGCTCGTTCACGGAGGCATTCTGTGCGAGGAAAAGCATGGATGGGGCGAAGGAAGAGCCGCCGCGGCGGAAACGCAAACCGGAATGACCGACGGGGAGACAGGCCGCCGGTCCGGCTAGCGGTGCGGCGTCAGTAGATGATGATGTCGTATTTCATGTCGAGCCCCCCGATTCCCAGTATCTCGCGCACCTCGGGAGGCATCGCGGGGATGTCGGCCTCGAGGATCGCCTTGAGGGAGAATTCCGCGAGAATGGCATTGGCATCGTTCTTGACGATGCGGAGATCCTCGATCTTCCCGCCGTGATTGACCGTGAACTCGAGCTTCAACAGGCCCCAGGAGACGAACTCCGCATGCTCGTGACGATAGCGGTGCCATTTCACCGCGATCGCATCGGTCACCGCCTTCTTGTATTTTCCCATCACGGTCTCCTCGGCATCGACGGAGTTCTGCCCGCGGTTCGACAGGGTGCCGTTCACCTTGTTCTGCCGCTCCTCGGGAGAAAACCCCGCCCCGAAAATGCTCTGGTCCGCGAGTTGACGAATTTCCTCCTCGTTCATCGAAGCGAGCTCCTCGACCGTGCTGGCCTTCTCTTTCCTCGGTTCCGGATCCGCCGCATTCCCCACTTGCGTGGCCTCGCGATCCACCGTGGCTTCCCGGTCCTCCTCGCCCATGTTCTCCGCAATCGCCATCGAGCCCGCCGGCGCGCTCTGGTCGACGAAACTCCGCTCGCTCTCGGCCTCCCGGTTTTCCTCGCCAAGATCGGCCTCGGGACGCGTCACCTCGTCGGCCACCCGTTCCGGGGGGCTATCGGCCTCGGCCTCCGCCTCGTTGCGCTCCTCGTCCTCGCCTTCACGCGCCTCTTCCTCGGGAGGCAACTCCGGGTCGGTTTCCTCGGGATTCCGCCGATCCCCCGCCGGTTGGCGTTGTGCCGGCGCCGGAGGCGAGTCAGCGGCGGACGAAGGCTGGGACGCGGGTGGCTCATTGAGTTCGCCGTCCGTAAAATCGCGGTCCTGCAGCGTCAGGTGCGGAAGGGGATTCGTTCCATCGAGTGTCGGTCCTTCCTCCTGTGGCTGGGATGGATCGGGAAGAAGCTCGGTCGCCGCGATCGTGTTGCGATCCGACTCGAAGCGGGCGTTCTCCGGTTTCACCTGCGACGGGGTGTTCATTGCCGTATCCACGTAGGCCCTCTGACCGGGCGGAGGAGGCACGGCCGGCTCGGGTTCCGGGACGACGGGCTCCGGGTCCGGTTCCTCTGCCTCGGGCTCGATCTTCTCGAGCTGCTCGAATACCTCCGAGAGCATCACGGTGACTTCGCCGGGACGCGCCGCCCCTCCGGAAATCGCATCGACAGGAGCACGGCCCACCGCGAAGAAAAGGAAGACAATCGCGAGCAGCAGCACGTGCCCGGCGAGCGTACCGGCGATACTGGCAAAGATTTTCTCCACCTCGGACATCGGCGACTGGGAATTAAAACGTTTTCCGCGCAAAATGAAAGAGGTATTGCTGGGCGTAGCCGGCGTGGGGACCGAAGTAGTCCTCCGCCCACCCCTGCAGGCGTGCCCCCCTGAGCCTCTTGCGGTAGCCCCTCCGCAGGACCCTCTCGATCCACACGTCGATCGGGAAGGTCTCCCACCGTCCGCAGCCGAAGAGAAGGACACAATTGGCAATCTTCTCGCCGACACCGTGGAGCCGCATCAGTTCCGCCCGTGCCACGTCGACGTCGTCGCACGAGGCCACCTGCTGGAGATCGATCTCCCCGCCGGCGATCGCGGCAGCGGCCCGGTGCAGACTCTTGGCCCGGTAGCCGAGAGCACACGTGCGAAGCGCCTCTTCTCCCGCTTCGGCGAGCACCTCCGGCGCGGGGTAGCTATAGGCTGTCATCCCGCACGCCTCGCGAGGCACCCCCCATCGCCTCCGGATTTCGAGGGAAATGGCCCGGATGTGGGCGACCTGCTTGAGCGAGGAGGTGATGAAGGTCGCGAGGCATTCCCAGAGGGGCTGACGGATCAGCCGGATTCCGGGACAGAAGGCGATCGCCTCGGCCAGGAATGCGTCATCACCGGGAAAGGTCGCCTGTATCGCGGGCATGTCGTGGTCGAGTCCCAGGTAGCGGAAGACCTCCTCCGCATCAGGCGCCGGCACGAGTAGAGCCCCGTCCTCATCCTGCGCCACGAACCGGGGAGGACTCTCACCGATACAGCCGGCAAAGCCGTCGATTCCGCTCACCCTCGCCCGTTCCCAGTGGAACACCTGCCCCGAATCCAGCGTCTGCCCGAGATCGAAAGGGTGGACGGGGCGCAGGAGGTCGAGCCCGGCAGGCAACCCCGGCGAGGCGAGTTTCTCATCCACCACGGTCACGTCCCCCCTCACCCCACTATTCCTCACGACACGAAATAGCGGAGGCTCTCCAGCTCGGCGGCGAGATCGACGTGATTGACGATCACGTTGTCGGGAACGCGAAGAACGGTGGGAGAGAAGTTGAGTATCGCCTCGAGTCCGGCCGCGACCAGGGTGTCCGCGACATCCTGCGCCACGGCCTGGGGTACTGCCAGGATGGCCATCTTCACCTCATGCAATCGGACATACTGCCCGAGCTCTTCCGCGTCCCGGACCGGCACGCCGATATCCTCGGCGCGATGCGAGACGGCCTCGGGATCGGCATCGAAGGCGGCGATGATCTCGAATCCCTCCTTTCGGAACCCCCCGTAGTGAAGGAGGGCCGCCCCGAGATTACCCAGTCCCACCAGGATGACCGGCTGCAGGTGCTTTTGCCCCATCACACCGGACAGAGCCTCGTCGAGCGTGCGCACGTTATAGCCGAGCCCGCGGGTCCCGAATTGTCCGACATGACCGAGGTCCTTCCGCAGCTGGGTCGACTTCACACCCGCCTTCTCCGCCAACTCGTCCGACGAAACGGTCTCGACCCCGTCCGTGCCCAATTCCTCGAGGCAGCGCAAGTAGATGGAAAGCCGGTAGAGGGTCTTTCGAGGTATTTCTATCTTTTCCACGCTACTGACTTCGAATTTTTCGGCAGAACCGGGCAACACCGGAAATTCGCCAACTTTTGGACGCATGGCAAATGCGAAGCTTGACGAAAAAGCGTCACCGGGGACACGAATCCGTCTCCCAATCTCAGCAAATCGACTCCTCCGTTTCGCAATCGACTCGGATGCCGCTTCGAATGATCGAACGCCGGATCGCAACTCCGGGGTCCACCTCGACGTCGTCCCAGAGGATCGAGCGCTCCACCGTGGCTCCCGCACCGATGACGCTGCCGGCCCCGACGAAACTGGTTTCGTCGATCCGGGCACCGGGCACGATCCGGGCCGCGGGGTGGATTTTCTCGATCACGACGTCCGTCGAGTAGCGGGGAAACGTCCCCTCCGCGAGCCGATCCCCCGACGCGAGGTAGGAGCCGGGATCACCGAGATCGCTCCAGGTGCCCTCGTCGACGACCACACCGCCAATCGGGGCGCCGTCCTCGATTCCCCGCAGAAACGCGAGCACCACCGACTCGATCTTGCCGGGTGCGAGATAGGGAAGAAAGGCCGGCGCAACGAAGTAGATCCCCGTGAACTGGTAGCGATCCGTCCAATCCGGCCGCAATTTTCCTCGAAGGTCGACGATTCGCCCCGTCTCCGGATCGAATCCGACCCGTTTCTCCTCGCCGGTCGAGCGGAGCACCAGCGTGACGGCGTTTTCCCTCTCGCGGTGCTGCCGCGCCGCCGCAGCCAGTGGAAGATCCGAGAGGATGTCGCCGTTGTAGACGAGAAACGATTCATCCCGCGGCAGCCAGTCGCGAATGTTGTCGATTCCCCCACCCGTGTCGAGCAGGACCGGCTCGTGGCGGAACTCGATCGTCGCGTCCCGGTAGCGACCATCCGGAAAGGCCGCGCCGTAGGCGTCCGGACAGTGATGGGTATTGACGAGGAAAGACCGGGTGCCCACTTCGGCCCGCAGGTGATCCATCGCCCACGAAAGGAGCGGACGGTTCGCCACGGGAACGAGAGGCTTCGGTAGATTCTCCGTCAGCGGACGAAGCCGCGTGCCGAGCCCCGCCCCGAGGAGGAATGCCTGCGATATCTGCGCACTCACGCCCGGAGCGTGGCCCGGTTTTCGGGCGATTCAACCGGCGATTCCGTCAGCGCACGGAGCCCCGGACGAACGCGCCAGAAGAATTGCTTTGAGGCCGCACCGGTTTGCCTCCACCTTCCGAGATGGCTTTCATCATCAACGGAGAGCGGATCGGCGACGACGCGATCGAAGAGGAGTTCGATGCGATCAAGGACCACTACGCCAATCTCGGTGAGGTGGTCTGCTGCGACCGCGACGAGGAGTTCCGGGCCTACGCGAACGAGAACATCATCAACCGGACCCTCATGGTCCAGGAATCACACAAGCGGTTCGGCCCCGTGACGGAGGAGCAGATCGAGGAGCGTCTCACGACGGTGAAGGCCGAACATGGAGGCGACAGCGAATTCTACGAGAACACCGGCCTCAACCGCGGCGACGATGCCATGATCCGTCGCCGGCTCGCCGCAGCCATCGCGATCGATCGTCTCCTCGGGGAGGAAATCGGCGAGGAGAGCGAACCGACCGAGGCCGAATTGCGCGCCTACTACGAGGCGAACATCGAGCGCTACCTGACGGAGGAAAAAGTGCGCGTGAGCCAGCTTTTCGTCGAGCCCGAGAGCCAGGAGGGAGCGCGGGAGGCCTACCGGGAGCTGAGAAAGATCCGGCAACAGCTTCGCGAGGGCGCCGATTTTCACGCCACCGCGGTCGAACACGGCGACCGCGACGAGGACGAGATCGATCTCGGATTCATGCAACAGGGCGAAACCATGCCCGAGATCGAGGCGATCGTCTTCTCACTCGAGACCGGCGAGATCAGCCCGATCGTGGCGACGCACTTCGGGTTTCACCTCTTCGTCGTGACCGACCGCGAGGAACCGTCGCCGATTCCGTTCGAGCAGGTCCAGGGAATCGAGGAGCAGTTTCGCAACGAGCGCCGGGAGAAGTCGATCGGTGAGTTCGTCGCCAAACTCCGGGCCGGCGGAACCATCGAAGAGGTGGAGGAGGAAATCGAGGAGGAACCCGTCGCCTGACGCGACGGCGCGCCTCGCCCCCTGCCTACAGGCCCAGACCGGGGGGCAGCCCCATGCCTGCGGTGAGTTTGCCCATCTCCTCCTGGTTGATGGCCTTGCCCTCCTCGATCGCCTGCTTCACGCCGCTGAGCACGAGATCCTCGAGCATTTCGACGTCGTCCGGGTCGACCACGGCGGGATCGATCTTGATTTCCAGAACGTCACCACCCGCATTCGCCCTCACGGTCACCTTGCCGCCTCCCACGCTGGCCTCCACCTCGCGCTGGGCCAGTTCCTCCTGCATCTCAGCCATCTTCTTCTGCATCTGCTGAGCCTGCTTCATCATTTTCGCGATGTTCATGGCGCTGTCTTTTCCACGGGGTGCCGGGATTGTCTACTGATTGTTGTTGATTCGTCTCGCGGCGAACATCTCGAGGGCATCCTCGATCAGGGGATCGTTGTCGAATGCCTCGGTGGGCTCGACCTCGCCGGCCGGCGGGCTCGTCTCTCCTTCCCCCTGCGGATCGGCCTCGCTCGAGGCCGCCGCGACGTCGCCTGGCGTCGTCTCCGGACTCGCCTCCCTCGGGCCGGGTTCCTCATCCTCTTCCTCCGCGTCCGCCTCGATCGGGGTGAGCCGGTCGCTCACCTCGATCACCAGTCGCGTCGCGGGTCCGGTGACACGGCGGATGATGTCCTGCATGAACTCCTCGTGCCGAGCGAGCGACTCCCGGTAGAACCGTTGTTCGGCCGCGAATCCGATCACGAACTCGTCGCCTTCGTGACGGAGAAAATGGGAGGCGTCCAGCCACATGGCCAGCACGGGACGCTCGGCCACGATCTCGGCCCGGGCGCGTTCCCATGGACTTCCTCCCGATCCTGCCGTCGTTCCGGGTCCCGCCGTCGCTCCCGAAACCGGCGCCGGAACGGATTCGTCCGGTCTCGGCGAGTCCGCGGGCTTTTCGGCCCCGGCGGGCTCGGCAGAAGCGGGTGAAACATCCCGATCCCCCGATCCGCGGGACCCACCGCCCGCGACAACCGTCTCGTCACGCGGCGAAGGAATCACCGGAGCCGTTCCCGCGGTGCCCTCCGTTGGAGCCGCACGCGTCGCACTTCCCTCCGGGAGCTCCGCCGCCGCCCCGGCCGCTTCGGACACGAGACGAATCACATCTTCGATCGCCGTCTCGCCGAGCGCCTGGATCGCCTTGATCGCCCCGATCTCGAAATGGAGCTTCTTGTTCGATGCCCACTTCATCCGCGCATCCGTCTCCGCGAGCAGATCGATCACCCGCAGCAGTTTCTCGAGGCCCACCTTGCCCGCCTGCCGTCGCAGGATCTCACTCAATTCGGGAGGGACCTCGCTCCCCTCCGAACCGGGATCCACCTTGAGCACCAGCACGTGGCGGAAGTGGCCGATGAGGTCGGCGAGAAGCTTGCCGAGATCTTTCCCGGCCACGTCGTGGCGATGGATGCTGTCGAGCGCCTCCGCATTCTTCCGGTCCAGGATCAGTTCCGCCAGTTCCGCGATCGCCTCGAGCGAGTTGAATCCGAAAATGTCGAGCACGTCACTCTCCTCGATCGCATTGCCACAGAAGGCGACCAGCTGGTCGAGCATCGACTGGGCGTCCCGCATCCCACCGTCGGCGCCCTTGGCGATCGCGAACGCGGCGGCCTCGCTCAACGTGATCCCCTCCTCCTTCGCGATGTGGGCGAGATGTTCCGCGATCGTGGTGGCGGGAATCCGGCGCAGGTCGAATCGCTGACACCGGCTGATGATCGTGGGCAGGATCTTCTGCGGCTCGGTCGTGGCGAAGATGAACTTCACGTGCGGCGGTGGCTCCTCCAGCGTCTTGAGGAGCGCGTTGAAGGCCGCTGTCGTGAGCATGTGGACTTCGTCGATGTAGTAGATCTTGAACTGGCCCGAGGCCGGAGCGAACTGGACCGTCTCACGCAGGTCGCGCACCTGGTCGACCCCGTTGTTCGAGGCCCCGTCGATCTCGAGCACGTCGAGCGAGTTGCCCTCCGCGATCTCGCGGCAGAGTGGATCATCCGGATCGAAGTCCACCTTCGGTCCCCCGGGGCAATTCAGGGCCTTCGCGAGGATGCGTGCCGTGGACGTCTTGCCCGTCCCCCGGGGACCGACGAACAGGTAGGCGTGCGCGAGCCGGTCCTTGTCGATCGCGTTGCGGAGGGTCTTCACCACGTGATCCTGACCGAGAACGTCGTCGAACGTGCGGGGGCGGTATTTGCGCGCAAAAACCTGGTAGGTGGCGTCTTCGCTCACGGAGACAGTGTAGGGAGAAATTCGTTCAGGAAAACGAGGAATCACGATTTTTTGACCGCGACGCACGAGGTCGCCGTCTTTCGCCGGGATGCATTCCGCCGAGAAATGAAACCGTCGTCACGCCAGCAAGTCGTCCACGATCCCGTTGCTGACGCCGTTGAAGTCCTCCTCCTCGGATCCCATCGCCCGCGACAGGGTGTGCAGGAGGTTGGCGTGGGGAGTTCCCTTCGCGCAGCGGACGAGTCGCCCCTGCCGGAGGGTGCCTCCGCACCGGCCCGCCACGAGGAGGGGAAGGTCGTTCTTGACGTGGCCGTTGCCGTCCTTCATGCCCGATCCGTAGAGAACCGCGGTGTTGTCGAGGAGCGTGCCGTCGCCCTCCCGTATGGTGCGCATCCGCTCGAGCAGATAGGCGAACTGCTCGACATACCAGCGGCTCACGGTGGTGTATTCGGCAACCAGGGCCTCCGTGTTCTTGTGGTGGGACATGCCATGGTGGTCGCTCGTGACGCCGTCGAGGAAACTGAAATTCTGCCGGCTGAATCCGTGCGCCGTCATGAGGGTGCCCACGCGAGTCGTATCGGTCCAGAAGGCGAGAACCATCATGTCCATCATGAGCCGCAGGTGTTCGCTCCGGTCTCGCGGCAATCCCGGGGCGGGACGTTCCATCATATCCGGCTCACTCGTCGGCTTCCACTCCGCGGCGGGAGGCTCGATCGTTCGCTCGAGCCGCGTCTCCACCTCGCGCACCGACTGGAGATACTCGTCGAGCTTGTCGCGATCGTGCGTTCCCGCCCGCCTCCGCAACGTCTTCGCGTCATCGAGCACGATGTCCAGGACGCTGATGCGCGCGGCGGCCCGGCGTTTCGCCTCCGGTCCGGTCCGGTCGCGGAAAAGGCGATCGAACGCGACCCGCGGATTGATCTCCGGTGAGACCCTCGTGGTTTCCGAATTCCAGCTCACGGTGTTGGCGAAGGCGATCGGCTCCCCACTCGCGACCCCCTGGCGAGGCGGCTCCGTTCCCAGCTCGATGGAGGGAAGAGGCGTGCTCCCCCCGATCCGCCGGGCGACCTGTTGGTCGAGCGAGACCGCGTTGCGCCTGCCCTCGATCTGCACGCCGGTCAGGAATGACCCCGTCAATTGCACGTGCCCCCTTCCGACATTGTCCAGTCCCTGGATCACCGAGACGTCATCCACGAGATCCTTCAACGGGGCGAGAATCGGAGAGAGCGCGTGTTCCCCTCCCCAGCCCGAGACGTCCCATGCCTTCGGAAAGACACCGTTCGGCTGAAACACGCAGCAGAGCCGCTTCGGAGCGACCATCGAGGTTGCCGCGCTCGCCTCCGACATCTCCAGCCAGGGAAGCGCCAGACTGGCACCGGCACCGCGGAGAAGCGTGCGTCGCGAAAAAGAGCGTGAGTCGTTCATGAAAAGGGGGGCAAGGATCAGGGTTTCGTCACGGCCGAGTCGGAAAGCTCGAGTTCGGGCGAGACATGCTGATGAGTGAAAGGATAACTCAGGACGACTTCCTCCACGAGACCGCGAGCGCGGTAGTCGGCGGCCCGCGTTTTCGCGAGGATCGCTTCGAGCGCCGGCTCGTCGTAGACCTGCAGTTCTCGGCCGAGGGCGAAGGCGAGCAACCGTCGGGCCAGGTTCTCGGCGAAGTCATCGAGCCGCTCCCCTGCCAGGTAGTCCCGCAGTTCCGCCACGCCCTCGAACTCGGTGCCATCCGGAAGAGTGCCCGTGGCATCCACTTCGTCGCCCTCCCGGAGACGGCCGATCGCATCGAATTCCTCGAGCCCGAAGCCCAGGGGATCGATCTTGTCGTGGCAGAAGGCACAGTCCGCCCGGTCGCGGTGGATCGCGAGTTCCTCCCGCAGCGACTTGCCGCGTTTACCGGCGTTTCCGGGCAACTCACCCGCGTCGGCCGGAGGCTCTCCCGGCTCGTCACCGAGGAGCTTCTCCATGACCCACACCCCACGCAGTACCGGGCTCGTCCGCACCGGTGTCGAGGTCGCTGTGAGAACACTACCCATCCCGAGGATTCCCCCGCGCTTTTCCCGCTGCTCCGGCGTCAGGACAACGCGTGTCATTTCACTGCCTCCGCCACCATCGATGCCGTAGTGCCGGGAGAGGGTCCGGTTCAGGTAGGTCTCGCCCGAGGTGAGGAGCGAGGAGATGGGCCGATCCTTGCGGAACACGTCTTGAAAAAAGAGTCGCGTCTCCTCCTTCATCGCCGTCGCCAGAGCGGACGTGAATTCGGGGAAGCGCGACGCGTCGGGATTGACACTCGACCCGAGAGCCTCGTAGCCGAGCCACTGTCCGGGGAATGCCTCGTAGAAGGCATTCGCCTTGTCGTCCCCGAGCAGGCGGACCACCTGCCTCCGCAATGCACCGGGATCGGAAAGAGTCCCCTTCCGCGCGGCCTCCCGCAGTTCCTCGTCGGGAAGACTCTTCCAGAGGAAGTAGGAGAGACGCGCAGCGAGTTGCCAGTCGTCGAGAACCGCCACCTCGTCACGGGCATCCGCGGGCAGTTCCCCCGCCCGGTAGAGGAAACGAGGGGAAACCAGCGCCGCGGCGACCGCGCGCTTCGCCGCCACCTCATGGGACGCTCCCTCATCTCGCGCGTCCCGGTAAATACCACGATACCGATCGGATACGCTCGTCTCGACGGGCGCCCGGAAGGCGCGCTCCAGGAAATCCGCATACCAGGCGCTCCAGGCCGCCTCACCAGTCAGCGCAGCGGACGCCTCGGTCGCGGTCCGCCTTCGTGTCTCGTCCTCCGGTTTCACCGGCCCGGTCACCTCGATCCAGTCGACCCACACGACTCCCGGCCGCGGATCGGGATCCTCGCTCGGGTAGGAGTCGAACTCGGCCCGTTCGGCGAGGGCTTTCTCGTTCCACTCCCGGTAGCGGCGGTCGAATGCGGCCCGGCTCATCCCGAGTCCGGCGGCGATTTCATCACCGAGATCATCGAGGAGAGCTCGCCGCTCGTCCGCATAGCCTTTGAAACGCCGAATCTCACGCCAGTCACCCTCCCTTCCATGGAGCCGGATCCACTCGTAGGGCCGCTGCACGCTCGACTCGATCGCGTTCCATCGCGCCACGAGCCGGGCCAGCTCCGCTTCCTCCGCCCACCCGGCCGGAATGCGTGGAGCATTCTTCGGTGCCCGCTCACCGACCAGGTCGCTCGCATTCTTCGGCAAGGGACGAAAGACGGGGTTTGCGCGGTCGCCTCGCTCCCGGGGGGGCAACCGGGTGTTCACCGCGAGTTGATGACTGCCCGGAAGGAGGAAGATCTCGTCCCCGGCCACAGCGAATGTCCGCCCGGCGAAAGGAAGCCGGGTCACCAGTTGGTTGTCGATCCGGACGAGGGCGGCGGTTTCACCGGAAGTCGAACTGGCGCCCCGGATGCGAACCCGATACAGGCCGGCCGCCGGAATCTCGATGCTCTCGTAGAGCGTTTTCTGTCCGATCGTCAACTGGTAGCCCCGGCTTCCATCCGGAAAGTCCGACACCTGCGACCGGCTCTCGGTCATGAACATCTCCTCGGCCTCGAGGCGTAGAGCGAGGCGCTCTCTCCCGAGCGACTGCAGCGCATCGATGACACGCTCCGCGGCGGCGAAGGCCTTCTCCCACTCCGAGGGCGCGAGAAAGAGATTGTCGCGGTCGTTCGTGAAGCCGCTCTTGCCTTCGCCGTCTGGAGAGAGGAACCGCCCCGCATCGGGGTCGATCCCGAGGAGATCCCGCATCGTGTTGCTGTACTCGACGCGGGTCAGCCGCGGCAGGGTGACGTGGCCGGGATGGCGCACTTTCGTCCAGTCGATCCGGTTGGCCCGCGCCTCGACCACCTTCGCGATTTCCTCATACTCCCGCTCCGAGGGAATCGGGTCGTCGGGGGGCATCTCCCGGGTCTCGAGTTGCTCGAGGATCGCGAGCCAGGTCTCCCGGTGCTCGACCGGGTCCGCGAAATCCGTCCACGCGTCGTCGAGCCGGATGTCGCCCTTCTCCTCATCCGCACCGTGACAGGAGACACAGTACTGTCGGAGAAACCGACTCAGGATGGCTTCTTCCCCGCCGGCGCTCTCGACAGTCGTGAGCGCGAGGAAGAAAAAAACCGGAAAACACGCATAGGACACCCCATCCACTCGTCACCGTCGCGCAGCCATTTCGACAGAGCGATTGACGCATCTGCGGAAATTGGTTACGCAGGAGACGCGGTCGCGTCGCATGAGCGATGCGGCCGGTTTCGACTCCACATCATCACCGAAAAACACCATGCTTATTCTTGGTTCCATCCTCGCCCTCGCCGGCGGTATCGCGGCCCTGGTCTTCTGGATCATGGCTCTCGTGAAAGCGTTCAAGGCCAACGACATCCTCTGGGGCGTCCTCGGCCTGGTCCTCGGGCCCCTTCTCGCCCTGATCTGGCTCTTCATGAAAGGCCACAACAGCCTCGCCATGAAGCTCATCATCGCGGGCGTCGTCTACATCATCGGCTTCGTCCTGATGGCGGCCGGCGGCGCGGTGAGCGTCAATGTCCAGTAAAGGGAGAAGTCTGCTCCTCGAGCAGGATTTTTCCGAACGGGCGGCCTCGACCACGGGGCCGCCTTTTTTTTCGCGCTGCCCCCGCAGAAAATCGGGTCACTCCTCACCGGCGAGTCCCGCCGACAGGTAGCGCAAGAGCGAGTCGCGCGGCTCCCTGCTGTCGTGACCGTATTCCCAGACCATCACGCCCCCGAGGCCGAATCGCTCGACGAGTTCCAGCCTGAGGTCGATGATGGAGGTGCCGACGGGAGAGTAGCCGTGTTCGCTCTCCGGAACCGAAACCCGGCCCGGGCCGACGAGTTTTTTCCAGGAGAGTGCGCGGCGTTCCCCTCCCAGTTCCTTCGTGAAAAAGGGGAGCCCGATATTGACCTTGCCCGGCGGCACCCCCGAATCGAGAATCGCGCGAACCGAATCTTCGAGCCAGGTCTCGTAGGGTGCCGGGTTCCACGGTTGGTAACTCATCAGGTTGACCTGGTCGATCACCGCATAGGCCTCGGGGGAAAGAGGGTGGGCCGGGCTGAGCGCGACGGTCAGGACCCGGCTCTCGGCGCGGAGGACTCCGGACAGCGCCTGCAGGAAAGCGGTGAAGTCGGCATGTTCCCGCTCGCCCCGCGGAAACTCCCAGTCGATGTCGACTCCATCGAGATCGTTTTCCCGGCAAAACGCGCCGAGGGCTTCCACGAAACGGGCCCGGTTCCCGGCGGTCGAGACCGCGTTCGCGAAGAGCTTCCCCCGGCCCCAGCCTCCGACGCAGACGGTGACGCGCGCCCCGGATTCTTCCCGCGCCTGCCGTCCCATCGCGAGAAGTCCCGGCGTGATCCGCGAAAAGTCTACGGAGCCATCGTCGCGCGGCGTGGCGGAGAAGAGGATGAGATCCGTCGTGCCGTAAAGGGTGGGACGATAGCCTTCGTCATGCCGGTAGTCGGGAAAGTAAACCGCGAGGCGCAGTACTTCCTCGCCCTCCACCCGCGGCGAAGCCCCCGCAAGCGCGGCGGCGAAACACACCAGGAACACGCGAAACAGGGGCGTCAGGGTCATTCGCGGGAAGTCGGCCATGGATGAAGATAACACCGCGCCACCGGATATCTCATGGGAATCGGCCTTCATGCGAAAGGCGGGTCAGTCCTCTCCCACCAGGTCCCGGGCGGCATCGGCATCCCGCTCGATCTGAGCGCGCAATTCCTCGATCCCCGCATACTTGCGCTCGCCGCGCAGGAAACGGACGAATTCCACCTCGAGTTCTTCGCCGTAGATCTCCCGTTCGAGGCCGAAGAGGTGGACCTCCAGCAGCCGTTTCATCTCGCCCCCCTCGACGGTGGGCCGGTAGCCGAGATTGGCCACCCCTCCCCACCTTTCACTCGCTCCGCTGGCACGCACGGCGTAGACCCCGGTCGGGGGCAATTGCTCGCTGTGCACCGTGAGATTGGCTGTCGGGAACCCGATCGTGCGCCCCAGCTTGCGCCCCTCGATCACGGTGCCGAAGACCGTATACTCCCGGCCCAGCAGATCACGGGCGATTCCGAAATCGCCGGCCGCAACCGCCTCGCGGATCCGCGTGCTGCTGACGGCGAGCCCACCCACCGAGACAGTCGCCGCCCCGCTCACGGAGAATCCGTGCCGCTGCCCGAGACGCCGGAGGAGTCCGACATTGCCCGACCGGCCCTTGCCGAACTGCCAGTTCTCGCCCACTGCGATGCTCGCGATACCCGGATCCGGGGCCGCCGCGAGCAGGCGATCGATGAACGCCTCTCCGGTCTGCTCCGAAAATGCCCGCGTGAATTCCACCGCGAGGACATGGCGAATGCCGAGGACTCGCTCGAGCAACAGAATCTTGTGCCGTGTCGCGGTCAGGAGCCGCGGCGCGTTGTCCGGAGCGAGCACCATCACCGGGTGGGGATCGAAGGTCACCACCACCACCTCACCCCTCCCGGAGCGCTCTCTTTCCTGGACCGCCGCACCGATCACGGCCTGGTGCCCCCGGTGCACCCCGTCAAAGACCCCGATCGCGAGGTGGAGCGGCCCGGACAGCGACCCCAGTTCGGCGAGATCACGCATCGGCTCCATCACGCGGGGAAGGGAAAAAGGCAGGATTGTCAGGCGCCCCGGAGCCGGGACACCTCGGGGAGCGACAACATCTTCGAGACGATGTCGTCGCGTTCGCCGTGTTTCAATTCGTCGAACGTGACGGACCTCTCCAGGTCGAACTTGCCCGAGCGCGTTCGGCGCAGGGACTTGAGGAACGCACCGCACCCCAGTTTCTGCCCGATGTCGTGGGCATAGGTGCGCACGTAGAAGCCCTTGCTGCAGCGCACCGTGAAATGCACAACGGGCAGATCGATCTCGTCGATTCGGTAGGTGTAGACATGCACGAGCCTCGGATCGCGCTGCACCTCCTTGCCCTTGCGGGCGAGCTTGTAGAGAGGAACGCCGTCTTTCTTGATCGCCGACACCATCGGTGGGAGCTGATAGAAATCGCCCCGGAACTCGAAGGCCCCGGTCAGGTCCTCGTCCGTCAACTCCGGCACCTCGGCCTCGGTCTCGACCTCACCTTCCGCGTCCTGGGTGTTCGTGGTCTTTCCCAATTCGAGCGAGCCCGTGTATTCCTTGTCCTCCGCCATGAGGAGATCCTGGATCTTCGTCGCCTTTCCCACCACGAGAATCAGCAGGCCCGTCGCCATCGGATCCAGCGTTCCGCAGTGGCCGATTTTCTTCGTGTTCAGGGTACGGCGCGCCACGGCCACGACATCGTGCGAGGTCATGTCCTGTCCCTTGTCCACCAGGAGAACTCCGTCGATCGGTTTCGCGTCCATGGATTCCGCCAAAGGCCCGCTGCGGGTTCCGCGGCGGGGACGCGCACAGTATCGCCCCCCGCCGAAAAGGAAACCGATTTTCTCGGCAAATGGGCCGTAGCCGCGGCGGTCACGCCGTGGCCATGCGATCGGTGGGCTTTCCCCCCACGGCCACCCCGTCACCGGGGCGGCTACGCGATGCTAGGCACGCGTTGCGACTCACTCGCCCTCGCTCCCGGCACCGCCTCCCGACACGTCGTAACACACCAGGCGCGAGCCCAACTCGTTCTGATTCACGAAGAGTTTGCCTCCGCTGATCACGGGGGGCGCCCACGTCTCCGGAGCATAGAAGAGCCGGGCCTTGGCGAGCAACTGGTATCCGCTTTCCCCCAGCTTCATCCGCAGGAGAGACCCGTTCTCGCTCAGGCAGAGAAACGCCCCGTCCACGTGAATGAGGTGGGCGCGACCCAGGCTGATCGGGATATCGCGATCCTTCCACGGGATCGTGGTCTGGTAGAAGGCCTCGTTCCACAGCATCCGTCCGGTATCGACATCGAACGCCATCATGAGACCTCCGTTCCCTCCGAACCCGTAGACGATACCCCCGTGATAGATCGGCGTCTGGAACTGGCACCCGAACTCCGCCGAGGTCCACCGCACCCTGGGTTGGAAATCCGGACCGTATTCCACCAGGACGCCCCCCTCGCCGTAGTCCTCGGTCAGGAAGATCCGGTTCGGCCCGCACGGAACCGGTGTCGCGGCGTTCACGCTCGCGAAGTTGCTCGAACGCCAGGGAAACGCGCTGTCGATCGCGCCCGTCTCCGGGTCGATGCAGAGAAGCCCGCCGTGCGGAGGCCGCACCATGCCGCCCGCGAAGACGAAGAGGCGGTCGGTGCCATTGACTTCCCCGATCACCGGCGAGGCGTAGCTGCCGTTCCACTCGTGGGCCGCCTGCCAGATCACCTCGCCGTTCGTCTTGTCGAGAGCGACGACGGTGGCGCCCTCGGCGCCCACCTGGACGATCAACTTGTCGCCGTACACCAGGGGCGAGGAACCGTAGCCGAAGAAAAAGGGTGAAGGACCGAAGGCGGTGGGCAGCTTCAGTTGCCACTCGATCTCCCCGGAATCCAGCCGAAACGCGATCAGGTCACCGTCGTTTCCCAGGGTGTAGACGAGACCCGTGTCCGGATCGATCACCGGACTGGAACGAGGCGTGTCGGTAATCCCGTAGCTCTGGGCGACGTCCACCTCGTAGGAGTGCGCCCAGATCGTCGATCCGTCCTCCGCCCGGACGCAGCGAATCTCCTCCTTTTCCCCCAGCTGGTGAATGAAGACCACCTTGCCCCCTATGACCACCGGCCCGGCGTGTCCCTTGCCCCGCTCGATCTCCCAGAGAACCGGCGGCCCCTCGACCGGAAAGATCAGGGAAAGGCCGGTTTCATCGCTGTGGAAATCGTGATTCGGTCCGAGAAAGTGCGGCCAGTCACCTGCCGGGGCCATCGTCGAACAGGCGAGAACGAGCGCACCGAAGAGGCCACGCGAAGGGAGGGTATTCATCGGGTCCAACCTAACTCCTGTCGCCGGAATTCCCAAGGGAATCCGGGTCCCCGTTGCCGCCGCCGATCCCACGCCGTTCCATGCCATCCCTCGCCGAGAGCGAAGGGAAACACTCCGTTTCTGATCGCCGGAGAGGCGCGCCCCCGGTAGACTGGCGGCATGGATCTCGAAACTCTCACCGCCTTCTTCATGTGGTGCTCGATCATCAACATCGGACTGCTCGCGCTGGCAACGACGATCACCGTGGCGGCACCCGGACTCGTCCACTCGGTCCACGGCCGTTTCTTCCCCTTCACACGCGAACAGTTCGCCTTCTTCGTCTACGGATTTCTCGGCCTGTTGAAAGTCCTCGTGATCGTCTTCAACGTGACACCCTGGATCGCCCTGTCGCTCCTGCGCTGAATCGAGAACAGCGCTTGTGCTCCCGCGCGTCGCGGCCTTTCTTCTCAGTCCGATGAACTCCCCCACCGATCTCACCGGCAAACGTGCTTTCGTAACCGGCGCCTCCAGCGGCATCGGGCGCGCCATCGGCCGTGCCTTGTCGGCCCGGGGTTGCGCCGTCGCACTCTGCGCCCGGCGCGAGGACCGACTCCGCGAACTGGCGGGCGAACTCGAATCAAGCGGTGGGACCGCCCTCGTCTGCCCCGCCGATCTCGCGGACGAGGCCTCCCTCGTCGCCGCGGTGAATCAGGCCGGCACGAGCTGGGAGGGACTCGACATTCTCATCAACGCTTCCGGGGTGGCGCGACAGGCGATGCTCGTCGACGGGGCCACCGAGGACTGGCACACCATGCTCACGGTCAACGTGCTCGCCCTCGCCCAGGTCACGCGCGAGGCCCTTCGCTTCTTCCCGGTCGAAGGCGGCCACGTCGTCAATCTCGGGAGCATGTCGGGTCACCGCGTTCCTGGAAGGGGGGGCTTCTACTCGGCGACGAAGTTCGCGGTGCGGGCCATGACCGAGGGCCTGCGCCAGGAACTCCGCCTTGCCGGCAATCTCACCCGGGTCAGCTCGATTTCTCCCGGCTTCGTCGACACCGAGCTTCTCGACCAGTATTTCCAGACCGGGGGCGACCCGGCCGCCCGCTATGGAGCGATCGACTATCCCATTCTCCAGCCCGAAGAGATCGCCGATCTCGTCCTCCACCAGCTCACGATGCCGGCCACGGCTGAAGTGACCGACATCCTCGTGCGTCCGACCGCCCAGAAAACCTGAGGGACGGTTGAGCTACTCCTCGCGGCTCGCGGCGTTCCACAAGGCCACGTTCCGGAACCCGGCCCCTTCCCCGCGGTTGATCAGAGCGACGATCCCCTTCGCGTCGGCAAAGCGGGAATGGGTTGCCTCGATCTCGTGGTCCCCCACCGTGGCCCGGTAGCGATCGCCGATGATCTCGATCGTGACGTCGTACCAGGCCTCGCGATCCAGGCTCACATCCTCGGCCACGAGGCGCTCGGACGTAGTCGACTTCGAGATGCCCGTCATGCTCTGGATCCAGAGCCTGTCCTGGGTGATGTAGAGGCGACCGAGGTGCAGGTTCGGCGGAATCGTGTCCCGGCAGGCGAAGGCGATCTGCGTCGCGGTGCCGAGCCGCACCTGCGCCGTGATGATCATGTCGGTGGCCTCGAGACGGTAGGTCAACGAGGAAGCGTGGTTGTCCTCGGGAACCTCATCGCCGATCAGGACACGCTCCTCGATACGCCACTCGCCGATTCCCGCCGTCCATCCTGCCACCTCCCCCTTCCGGGTCGGAGGAGTCTCCTCGTCGAATGCCGTCTCGACGATGACATCCGCCGGCACGCCGAGCTGCAAACCCATCTCCTCTCCAGCCGCCATCGCCTCCTGCGCCGCGCGCCATTCCTCGATGTAGGTGCGATCTCCTTCGCTCAGGGTGGACACCGCAATGTCGTACTGGCGTCCCTTGTCCAAACGCAGGGTCACCGTTTCTCCCTCGAGTCCCATCAGCTTGGCCGAAATCGTCTTGCCGGAGGTGTTGGTCCACTCGCGCAGTTCTTCCTCGCCGAAGACGAGGGTGAGGGTGGCAAACAGCAGGAGAAATGAGAGAGCGGAGGATTTCATGGCGGTCGGGCGTGGCTTCGAACCGGTCCCCCGATGCATACCGCGCCGTCGTTGCAGATTCAAGCGCTCTCGGCACCCGGCACGAACCGCGAAGCCGTGCCGAAACGGATTCCCGGCAACGAAACAGACCACACCGACAGTCGCGCTTTACAGCGTCGATCGGCCAGTGCTAGTCTGCGCTGGTCCCACGTCCCGATCCGCCCGATGCCCGCGCCGAAGACACCTCCTTCCGACTGGACTCCGCCCACCATTGGGGAACTCCACGAACTGCTGCCCCAGTACGAGATCACCCGCATCATCGGCTGCGGTGGCATGGGTGCGGTCTACAAGGGGCGACAGACCAAGCTCAATCGCGACGTCGCCATCAAGCTCCTCCCCGAAACCTTCACCCAGGACGGCGACGAGCTGAAGTTCGCCAAGCGCTTCGAGCAGGAGGCCCAGGCCATCGCCGGACTCGACCACCCCGCCATCATTTCCGTTTACGACTTCGGCGAGACCGCCAAGGGCCAGCTCTACTTCGTGATGGAGTATGTCGATGGCATCGACATCCAGCACTACCTGCAAAAGAACGGCGGCATACTCGAACAGGAGCACGCCCTCGCCATCACCGCCCACGTGCTCGACGCCCTCGACTACGCCCACGCGAAGGGCATCGTTCACCGCGACATCAAGCCCGCCAACATCCTTCTCAATCGCGAGGGACGCGTCAAGATCGCCGACTTCGGCCTCGCCAAGCGCACCGATGCCGAGGACCAGTCGCAGCTCACCCAGACCAACGCCTTCGTCGGCACCCCGACCTATATGGCGCCCGAATGCCTCAAGCGAGGCAGCGCTCCCGATCACCGCGCCGATCTCTATGCGGTCGGGGTCATGCTCTACCAGATGCTCACCGGCGAGCTTCCCAAGGGCATGTTCAAGCTGCCGAGCCAGGTCAATGCCGCCCTCGATCCCCGTCTCGACGCGGTCATCGCCCGGGCGATGCAGGCCAACCCGGAAGACCGCTACAGCTCGGCCTCCCAGATCCGCTCCGCGATCGATCCGATCGCCTCCTCGCCGGTCACCCGGACGGAAGGCGATGGCGGGGAAGAGCCGGCCGAACCAGTCTCCCTGGGTAAGGCCGATGTCATCGAGACGGGGAACCGAGACAAGACCCCTGCCAAGACCGGGAAGGCTCGCCGGGTCGCCACGCCGCCTCCCTCGGAGAAATCGGGCTCGACCGGACTCATCGTCGCGGCGGTCGCCGCGGTGCTCCTCGTCGGTGGTGTGATTGCCTTCCTCGTGACGGGCGGATCCGATGAGCCGGAACCAGCTCCCGCGACGGCGACGACTCAAACGGACACGGTTGCCCCGGCGGCTCCCGGTTCCCCGGAACAGAACGCGGTGCCGAAAGCGGCTCCGGCTCCGGCTCCGGCCCCGAAGGGAAAGGCTACTCCCGCGCCTCCACAGGTGGCCCAGGCAGCGACACCGGAGCCCTCGGCCCAACCCGCAACGCCGGAGCCGAAGTCCGACCCCCAATCTGCGGCACAATCCACACCGAAGTCCGCCCCCCCATCCGAGCCGAAAGCGTCGTCACCCAAGGCGGAACCGGCGAAAGCCCAGGCACCTGCCGTCGCGGCCGCGCCCGTCCCTCCGCAGCCGGAGCCCGAGCCCGCCCCATCCGAGACAGCACCGGCCCCCGAATCCGAACCCGAGGTCGACTACTCCCAGGTGCCCGATCTCTTTCTTCGCCTCAATCGCTACCTCGCCGCCCGCCGCACCAAGGTCGACGGACTCGCCAACAGTTATCTCCGGGCCCTCAATGGCAAGCTCGATCAGGCCGCCGACGACGGCGACCTCAAGCTCGCGACCGCCTTCGAGCAGGAGAGAAAGCGCGTCGCCGATCTGCGGCAGGCGATGAAGGCGAAGGCGCCCTCTCCCGTTCCCGCCCTGACCGAATCCACCACCCTTCCCGATTTGCCCGACGCGACTCCGGCCGGACTCGTCACGCTCCGCAAGACCTGGACCACCGAGCGGGCCAAGATCGAGACGACCCTCGACCGGCAACTCCAGCAGTCGCTCAAGATCCTCGAGCAGAACCTGACCCGCGCCCGGGACTTCGAGAACGCCAAGACGGTGTTGGCCTTGCGGGAGTCGCTGATCGAGCCGGCACAGACTTCGCCTCCCGCCACCCAGGTCGCTGCCGTCGAGGAGAAAAAAGCGCCGGACAGTTCTCCGGCAGAGGAAGCCGATACCAGCTCATCCTCGCTTCCCATCCAGGGGCGGCTTCGAACCAGCGGCACCTTCAATCGGGCACAACCCCTCGACCTCTCGAAGGCGGAACCCCATGACGATTTCGTGGAAGTGATTCTCAACACACAGGGTTTTGTCGCGCGCCGCGCCGACGGACAGCTCGTCTCGTCGTTCCGCCTTCACCCGGATCCACCCGCACGGGTTCGCCGGATTTTCGCGAACAATAATCCGGCCGCGGAAGGTCTCATCGCGCTGGTCGACTCGGGTGGCTCGCTCTCCCTCCATCGTTTCGTCGACACCAAGGACATCCCGTCGCTGCCGCGCACCGACTCCGTCGATCACGTCCTGTTCTCCGAGCCGCGCGGCCTTGTCCTCCACGAGGACGGTTCGCTCACGGGTTTCGGCAAGGATTTCGAAAGCGGTTGGGAACTCCCGCCGAAGAGCCGCATCGGCAATATCGCCGCAATCTCTGGTTCCGTCACCCCCATCGCCCTCCTCAACCAGAAAGGTGAGGTTTTCGTTTGGGTGGCAAAAGCCGAGCGCCCGATTCCGCGGGAGATGATCCGCAACATCGCCCGGATGACCCTGCTGGGCAACGATCTGTTTTGTTTCACCGAAAGAGGAACCCTGTTGAAGGCCGACGTGTATTCGAGTACTACGGCGACCGAAAAGCTCGCGGAGGACGTCGAAATCCGGGCCTTTTCGTCCCGGGCATTTCCGTTTCCCGCCTACCAGACGGAGGATGGGCGCTGGCACCTGATCAACGAAGGAGATAGGGACCAAAGCCAGTTGTGGCGTCTCGGGTCCTTCACTCATCTCGGCCCTCACCAATTTGCCCATCTGTTTGAACCTACCAGTGGGAGGGATGCAATGCTCTGGATCGAACCGGTCGATCCCTCCCCATCCACCTCCACCGGCGACCCCACGAAGAACCCCTACGGCTGGAAACCCATTCCCGAGGACCCCTTTCCCCTTCCGCGGCCGACGCGATCCACGGTGCCCTGCCGGGTGGTGGCGTGGCGACTGGATGGGGAACCGGTCGATGCGGCGGATTTCCAGGCGGCCTTCGGGGGCCTGCCCAACGAGTTGGGCGAGGTGGTCGATTTAGACGCTGCCTCACGGTGGGAAACAAAAGCCCTCAACAACTTCGATCGCTTCATCGCCCTCGGCCTTCGATCCGGAGGCGATCTCGTCGCACTCAATCCCGCCGACCTTGACAGCATGCCAGACGGTCTTTCAAACGTGGTGCGCATCAGTGTCGGACGACAGAGCATGGCCGCGATCCGAGATGATGGAACCGTCGCGTTCTGGTCCAATAACCTCTCCGGATACCGGAGATTTCACGCACAGACCATGGGTATCGACAACTGGAAAAATATTGTGGACGTCATGACAAAATTCCAGAGAGTCGTAGGGATTGATGCGTCCGGAGAGGCGCATTGGGTCGGAGAGCCATTCAAGACTTCACCGATTCCCGAGGCCACCCGCAACCTCGTTGAAATTTCCGCTCTCATTGATACCGGTTTTATTGCAGTGCAATGGGAAGAGGAAACCCAGCGTCGCATCGCCATCAATGCCAGTACGGGCCCCTACACGGATGTTGATAACCGGCACCACCTTGGAGAACCCGAGGATCGCCGTCGATTTCTAGGAGCCACCAAAACGCATGTATACTTTGCCGACGAAGAGGGAAGCTTGGTAGGGTCCAGCGAGATCGGATCGGAACCCACTCATCCGAACCGTATGAGTGATAAGAGGCTCGAGGACGTTCGTGCCGTCACCTGGATCTCTCTCGAAGATGGCGAATACGGCCTGGCTGCGGCGCGCCATGGTGACGACACTTGGGTCTTCTGGGGCAATCGCGAGAACACCGATTTCGATCACTGCGAGGCCCGGGCCAAGGGCTGCTGGAAACTCTACCTCGCCGGCGATTACGCCATCGGCCTCAAGCCCGTCGCCCATCTCACTCCGGACGACTGGACCGGCGAGGGCGCGGATCCCGGTGTCCCTCCTCCCGCACCGCAGGCCACCCCGCTCGACGTGAGTTTTCCCCTGCCCGTCCCGCAGCGCCCCAAGGTGGCGGGACGGCTCGAGGTCCATCGGCTCGATGCCCTGGAAGTCGGCACCCAACCCAACGACAACCAGCTCGCCAACCTGCCCGAAGATCTCGGCAACAATGTGGTCAGCATCGACGTGGGATGGCGAAATGAAGGAGCCGACGACAAGAATGTCATGGCAGTTGCCTTGCTCGATGACGGCACCATTCGGGCCTGGGAATCGGAAGGCAACTATCGAGAAGAAATTGCCGCTGAGCCAACTCTGGGACTCACCCAGGTCGTTCAGGCAGCCGCTGGCGACAATTCCGTCATCTGCCTAAAGGCCGACGGCACCGTGTGGGCGACCGGGCGCAGCTTTGGTGGCTTTCATCCCGACAAACCCACGCAGATCGACACCGGCGGGGAAAAGGCCGTGATGGTCGACCTCATGCGAACCAACGCCTATGTCCTCACGGAATCGGGGCGAGTATTCGTCGCAAATCAGTCCCAACTCATCGTGCCCGATGATCTACCTCCGTCCGTCCACATCGGCGCCGGCGTCAACGGAGGGTTCGCTCTCGGCGCTGACGGCATCTGGCGCGCCTGGCGGGGGAGCGACCAGAACGGCAAAATCTCCGGGCAAGTCGCTTCAAATGCGCTTCAAGGGTCTCCTTCCACTTTTCCCGACCAAGTGCGATGGGTCGATCGAGATGGCAAATTTCGTTTTCTCCACTTCGATGGGAAACATGGCGCGGATGGCAGCATCCCTCCTGCCATCAACTGCTTCGCCACCGCCCGCGCCCGGGGTGCCGAAATTTCCCCAGGCAAATGGATCCTCACCAGCCCGGACCCCGGCCACGGCAATCGTCGCAAAGAACTCGAGAAAGCCATCCAGGGCCTCACCGGAATCACCGCCTCCCGCGTCTACCTCTTCGGCATCCGCCCCCTCGGGCGGTGAACGCGGCCGCCGCCTATCGGACCAGCATCGGCGCCAGCCAGAATCCCCAGTCGGCGCCCTTGCCGTCGCCGCCATCGCGCGTGAGCAGCTCCAGCCTCGTGACGCCTGACAGGTCCACATCGAACGGCCGCTTCTCGCCGGCCTTGAGCGTTTTCGACCGGAATACCTCGTTCCCGTCGGTCCGGATCACGAACTCGACCGAACCGCCCCGCGAGTGGGGGAGTCCGCACTGTCCGCGCAGCCGTTTCCAGCCTCCCCCGTTCAGGGTGTAGACATGGCGGGCCTCGGCATGCGCGTAAATCCCGGTCTCGAAGACCTCTGCCCCCGACTGGATCAACACCGCGGGACCGGGAAGATGATCGTAGGCGGGGCGCTGCCATCCCACTTCCGCCTCGGTGGGCGTGATCCGGGACAGGGGGAAGGACCGGGTCTCTTCCGGAATCTCCGACGCCTTGCGGGTGGTCCGCTCCGGGTCGAGGCCCGCGAGAATCGACCGCGCCACCCGGGCCGCCTGCGCGTCCCCCGCGAGCGTGGTGCCGATCCGTTTCGCCTCCTCGAGATCCCGCTCCCGGACGGCGGCGACGAAATCGGACAGCTCGAGGGTGGTCTCCATCGCCTCCACATCCACCGTGCCGTCCCTCGCGACACGGTATCCGCTGGTCCAGCGCTGCGTGTCGCCGTTCACCATCAGTGTGAAGAGTCTCACCTCCGCCTCCTTTCCGGGTACGAGGGCATCGCACTCCAGGGTGAATTCTCCTTCATCCCCGGGAATGGCGACGACCGTGCGCGAGTCGTAGTCGCCGCCTCCCTCGGGATCGAGATAGCCGAGCACCGCGTAGACCGGGAGGCCGGCTTCCACCTTTCCCCGGAGAACGAAGGAATCGCCCCTTCCCTCGACCGCCATGTCCGTGAACTCCGCGCGCAGGGGCAGGTTCATTCCCTTGACCGAGCCCGAGAACTGCGGATGCGAGGCGAGGCGCAGGGCACTGGCGAGGGTGAGGAACGAGCCTTTCCCCTCCCCGCGCAGCTCGTCGGCGTAGGTCCGGTTGCCCGCCCCCATCAGGGCGGTGCCGAATGCCTTCGCCTCGTCGTCCCGGGCCCGGCAGTGCGGGAGACCGAAGGCATGCCCCATCTCGTGGGCGATTCCCCCGATGAAGATGGAGTTGTGCTTGCCCAGGGAGATCCGCCCGTATTCTCCGTCACGGATCATCGGTTCCTTCAGGGCCAGGTTCCTCGTGTCGAGCTCGGCGGAGTCGAGTTGCCAGGCCGTGCCGGATCGATGACTGCCCCCGGCGTAGTAGGGGCTCTTGTGGAAGAAGGTCCTCTTCACCGGATCCCAGTCCGACAGGTTCGTGAAGATCAGGATGGTCTCCCGGTCGGGATCCAGGCCGGCTTCCTTCAGGACGACCACGCAGTCTTTCCGGATCCGCTGTCCGTCGGGCCGCCCGTAGTCCTCGTAGTTCCCCTCGCCGACGGCTTCGTGAATGACCAGCTTTCCCTCCTCATCCGTGTCGAGCTGAAAGGTCCGCTTCCCGAGTCCGTGGCGCTCCATCTCCGATTCGTAGAAGTCTCGAATGTGATCCAGCATCCGCGGAATCCGCTCCCGGTATCCGTCGGCAAAAGGACGGTCCACCGGCCGCCAGCACACGACGTGGAGCTTGCGGGAACCGGGAACGGGATCCTCCCCGTGATAGGCGTCGAGAATCGCCCGGGCGGCCTGCGCCTTTTCGCGGTCGGACCCGGCAGGCGCGAGGCCCGGAAGGGCCTGGAAAAAGATCAGAAAAAGAGCGAGAAAACGACGTGGGGGCATCGGTGGAGAATACCGTCAGCTCGCGACGATTACCATGTGATTCCGATCCCCTTGCGACTGCCCGATTTCATCCCTGCGTCCCGCGTTTCCGCAACGTTCTGTGCCACTCGTGCCGAATCCTCACGCTACGGAGAATGGACCCGCCGCTCCTCACGCGCCGGATTCCCCCTTCGCCTCCCGAACCACATATTCGGCCTGGGGAAGGTGCACGGCGAGGTGAAAGGCGAACATGCAGGTCCACTTGTGCGCATCGAAGACTCCGAAAAGCGGATGGGGCGTCGTGATCGTCCCCCGCAGCGGCCCCAGTTCCGCGACGGTCGAGACATGATCGCGAACGGACTCGGCGAACCGCTCGACCTGCTCCGCGCCGGGCTGCTCCGACGGCAGCACGTCCCGCTTCGGGTCCATCTTCTCGGCGAACCGGGGAGGACGTCCCTGCACGAGGCTCTCGATCGTTTTCGTGATCACGCGATTCACGATCGTGTTGTGCTCGAGGAGCTGGTAGAACGACCAGTCCCGCATTTCCTCGTCGACGCCCCTCATCGGCGGCACGCGCACGCCCCGTTGTCCGGCTTCGGGGGACAAGCCTTCCGCGAGCGCGAGGTAGTCCCCCAGCGCCTTGTCCGCCTTGCGCAGGGCCGTCGCGCGGGACTGGCAGGTGAACAGGGACTGAACGACAAGGCGGAGGACGGGACTGCTCATCGGGAGAACGGCGGCCAACCTGACACGAGTTGTCGAGGAATGCCACGAACGGTTTTTCTCCCGGTCACATCAGGTAGCGGAACTTCTCGTAGGCCCGGTCCTCCCGGTCGCCCAGATCGACCGCACCGGCCAACTCGGCGAACCCGAAGAGGGTCTTGGCACGGTGCGTCAGGAGAGCCCGGTCGTAGGGAACTTCGCCCGAGGTCCAGTAGCGGGGCGCGGTGGGAAGGGTCGCGGAAACCGGGACCGGGCCCAACTCCGCGGCGAGATCGGGGAGTCCCCGCCACAACTGCAGGTGTCTCCGGTGGGACGCGAGCGCACGCGGCACGAAACCGGCATGCCCGTAGTCGGCGAGATCCGCGATGGCAGCGGCGTGGTTGATCACGTGAACGAGACCTCCGTATCCCTGACGATGCACGTCCGGCTCCAGCGCGATCATCTCGTCGAACACCGCGCGCGCCATTCCCTCGACGTCGGTGTAGCCGGGGTCTTCGCCGACGTCCTCTGCCGCAACCCGGTTTCCCCGGATTCGCCCCCTCTCCTTCCCGTAGTAGCCGCTCCCCGGATGGGCTCCGTCGAACTGCCGGAGCAGCGAGACGATGCCATCCACGATCGAGGGTGTCGCGAACTCGGGATGCTCCCGCAGCGCCCGGATCGCGAGCGATCCGAAAATCACGTTGTGCCCCGACTGGCGCACGTCGCCGATAGTCCGTCCCAGCGCCTCGGCGATCGCATCGACCAGCCCCTCGTCAGGTCTCTCTTCCGGGAAATCGGCGAAGAGTTCCCGGTCGGCGAGTTCCGCGTTTCGATACATCCTCTTCCCGAAGACCGACTCCCCCGCGATGACCTTGTCGAGATCCGACTCGATTCCGTCGACCACCTCACGATCGAGTCCGGGACGCTGCTCCCCGAAGAAATACCCCGCCACCGCAGCGGCCCCGAGGTGACCCGTCATCGAACCGGTGCGGTGGGCACGCGCCATCGCGTTCAGGCCCTTCTTCAGATACTCGAATTCGATCATGTCATTCTTGCCATCTTACTCTTCTGGATTGTCTTAGTCTACCATATCGGGTTGTGAAGGAAACCGGCGGACAGTCCGGGCCGTCAACGAGCGGAGCGGCGCGGCTCGACGGCCCGCTTTGTCCCTCACTTTCATCCACACCCACCGCAACGAACGTTCACCGCCCCAGCCGTTTCCTCGCCCGAAGCCCCGATGCGAACCCTCCTCAGAAGGGTCCCTCTCGTATCGGCCCCGGATCCATCGTGAAAACACTCGCATCGAAGCAGCGCTCGAGCAGGGCCCGCACGCGCTCGGCGTAGTCCGGGTCCCGGTAGCGATTCACGAACTCGTCGGGATCTTCCCGCAGGTCGTAAAACTCCCCTTCCCCGATTCCGTGGTAGACGACGATCTTCTCGGTTTCGGTGCGGAGCATGGTCGCGTAGGCGTCGGAGTGCGTCCAGGCATTGTAATACTCGCAGAAGACCTCGTCCCGGTGGGGCACGCCGCCCTCGGTGCCGGTGAGAAGCGGAACGAGCGAGCGTCCCTGGAAACGGTCCGGCGGCGGATCGATCCCGGCCAGCTCGACAAGCGTCGAAGCGAGATCGAGCAATTCGACGAGGTCGTCTACCTGCCGGTTCTTCCAGAATCCCGGTCCCCGCACGATGAGCGGTACGCGGACCGCTTCCTCGTAGAAGTGCGGTCCTTTGAAGTAGATTCCGTGATCGCCCAGCATCTCGCCGTGATCCGACATGAAGATGACGATCGTGTTCTCCGCCTGTCCACTTTCCTCCAGTGCGGTGAGGATGCGTCCGACCTCGTGATCGATGTGCTCGCACATGGCGTAGTAGGCCGCACAGACCTCGCGACGGTCGCGATCGGTCATGGCGCCGGAGTGAAACTCGCCCGGGCTGTTGTGCGCCCACTCGGCATCGAGCCGCTGGAATCGCGGCTTGCCGGCACGTTCCTCGTCCCGCCGTTTCGGGAGCGGCATCTCGGCGGGATCGTAGCGCGCGAGATACTCCGGCGGGGGATCGAAGGGATGGTGCGGCGCGAAGCAGTTGAAGCTGAAGAACCACGGGCGCTCCCGGTTCTCCACGAGAAAGGAAATCGCTTTCTCGGCGCACCAGTGCGTCTGGTGCAGATCCGCGGGCATGCCATTCTGCCAGTAGGAACTGCCGGATGGCGGGTTCGCATAATTCGCCTCCCAGGTCTCGCCCTTCTCGTGAAGCCAGGACTGGTAGGCATTGGCCTCGCCCCAGTCGGGCTGCGGATGGTGCGACCAGTGGAAGTCGTGATACCCGTCGTCGGTCCGCTTCTCGATCTTCTGCCCGGAACAGGAGGCGAGGTGCAGCTTGCCGGCCAGGCCGCAGCGATAGCCGGCATCGGCGAAGAGCTTCGGCAGCAGGATCTCGTCCGGAGGGATCGCCTGTCCATTCTGCCGGCAGCGCGTCGTGCGGGGATAGCGTCCCGTGAGAAAGCTCGCCCGGCTCGGCGAACAGACCGGGGACTGGCAATAGGCACGCGTGAAGGCGACGCCGTCGGCACAGAGGCGATCCAGGTGTGGCGTCCGGATGCGGTCGTTGCCCAGCGCACCAATCGTGTCGAAACGCTGCTGATCGGTGCAGAGCCAGAGAATGTTCGGCGGGCGAGTCATCGCCGAGAAGGTGGGGTGCGGGAGGTGGCCTTGGCAACCCGAAAGGTCGCCTCCCGAACGGCGCGATGTCTTCCCGCACTCCTCGCCTGACAAGAGAGGGGATCTCACTATACTCGCCCCATGACCCTCGCTCTCATCACCAACGCCGTGGAACTTCTCGGCACCGAATTCGTCGCCGCCATCATCGGTGGCGTTCTCACCCTCATCGTCGGTCTCGTCGTCACTCAGGTGACATTTCTCCGGCAGCGGTCGCGATTGAAGCGCGGGCAGTTCCACGGCAAGCTGATCGTGCAGAGCCACCTGCTTCTTCCCGGAGACGAGGGACGAGAGGTGCTCTGTTTCACGACGGAGCGTATCTACCCGGACATTCGGGAGATCTTCCCGAATCCCGCCCTCGAGAAGCTCTTCCTCGAGCGGGCCTCCCAGACCACCTCCCACAACCCGCTGATCGACCTGAGCGGCGAAGTCGACCACGCCAAGCGGGACATCATCAGTTTTCTCTCCGAGTCGATCGACACCCTCGACGGGGCCTATCTCATGCTCGTCACCCGCGAGGTCCAGGATGCGGTGAAGCGCAAGATGAACCGGGTATTCCTGATCGAGAAGGAGCTTCTCTTCCGCTTCCGACACTGGAGCGACGCGAAGGAGTTCGCGGTCGAGAAATCATTCCACTGGCCCCGTATCCTCAACCTGCACCACATCGCCCTGATGCTGCTGGACGAGCGGGGTGAGCTGCGCACCAAGTACGATCACTACTATGGTGAAATCGTCTTCGGCAAGCGCCGGGCGCTCGCGACGGAGGTAGTCGATTGGGAGAAACACGGCGTCGAGCTCTGACGCACACCGGCACGCCGGGACGTCGTGCCCTACCGTCGCTCATCCCCAATTGGTCGAGATCGGCCTCCAGGCGGCCCGCCGGTGATGGCACGGTCGCCTCTTGCCCTCCACACCGGCACGTCGTGCTCTAACCGGCCGGGGCGTCGGGCACATACCCCAACAGGTCCATGACCGTGATGATCCCCGCCAACCGGTTCTCGGGATCCGTGACGAGGCACTTGTACCGTCCCGCCCGAATCATCTTTTCGAGGGCATCTTTCACCCGTGCTTCCCGGTCACAGGCCGGGAGGCTCATCTTGTCGACCTCGTCGATGCAGGTTTCGTCATGGACGTGTGACTTCTTGATGAAGTCGAAAAAGTCCTCCCGGCTCAGGACACCGGAGAAGCGCCCCTCCTCATCGATCAGCGGATAGATGCTGAATCGCCGTTCACGGAACAAGCCGAGCGCCTCCTTCACCGTTTGCGAACTCCGCAGGGTGGCGACGTCGGTTCGCATCACCTCGCCCACGGGCAACTCGAGCACGCTGGACTCGAGCTTCTCGATCACGGCATCCATTTCGCCCTCGGCCGACTCCTGGGCCGAGGTCTTGGCGAGCACGCGCCGGAAGCGCCGGCTGCTCTCGAAAAAGGGCAGGACCACCTCGCCGCTGAGGGAGACGAGTTCGGAACAACCGCGGGAAACCGCATCGTAGAGATAGCCCGTCTTGTGCACGAGGGCCCGCTCTCCGAAAAAGTCGCCCTCCTCGATCGTGCGCACCGTCTTCCCGTCCTTGTCGACGAGATCGACCTGCCCCTTGCGCACGACGTAGAGCGAGAATGCGGGCTCACCGTAGTTGAAAAGCACGTCGTCGGGCTCGAGGTGCACCTGCTGAAAAAGGGTGGTGTAGCGCGGGTTGAGGAGGTTGATGTCGCGAGGGAAGAACAGGTCGAGTGTCCAGTCGATCACGACCCTCATCTTGCGGTCGAGGCCGGGCAGTTTCGAAAGGTAGACCGTTCGCCACATGAACCAGGCGAAGAAGCCGGAGAATTGCAGTCCCATCACGCTGGCAACCGCCGTCTGGTGTCCGATCGAGGCGAGCTCGCCGAGTCCCTTGAAGGTGAAGGCCTTCAACTCCTCCCCCCGCATCTTGCGTCCGATATTCTCGGCGAGGCACTCGCCCTGTCGCATCGCGAACTGCGCCGACTGCGGGCAACAGTTTTCACTGTCCGCCATGGGAACCCAGGCGCAGTCACCTGCCGCCCAGAGGAAGTCGTAGCCCTCGACCTGCATGTGCTCGTCGGTCCGGATCCGGTACCGTTCGTTCGGCAGGTCGTAGTCGTCACAGAGTTGCCGCACCACCCGGTTGGGCGCGTTGCCCACCGTCGAAATCACCGACGAGGTTTCGATCACCTCGCCGGAATTCAGGTAAACCCGGGTCGCGGTGACGGCACGCACCCGCTCGTTGAGACGCAGCACCAGGCCGCGCTTCTCCAGTTTCGACGCCGCGTAGAGGGCGAGCGACTCGCTCAGGGTTTGCAGAATCCGGTCACGACTGTGCACGAGGACGACACGGATCTCGTCGTCGGACACATTCGTGTAATACCGGGTCGACTCGTGCAGCATGTCGAGAATCTCCCCCGCCGTCTCCACCCCCGAGTAGCCGCCCCCGACGACGACGAAGGTGAGCAACCGTCTCCTGACATCTTCGCGGTACTCGGCATTGGCCTCCTCGATCCGGGAGATGATCCGGGCCCGCAGGACCATCGCGTCACCGACGTTCTGCATCAGCATGGCGTGCTCGGGCATACCGGGGACCCGGCTCAGGTCGATCTCGGCGCCGAGCCCGACGACGAGGTGCTTGAACTCGAGCTCGATCCCGGCCGAAAAATCACCGGTGCGTATGCGAGCCGTCTTTCGCTCGAGGTCGATCGACTGGACATCGCCTCGGAACACGTTGAGCCCCTTGCAGAGCAGGCGAATCGGATTGACCACGTGGCGGGGAGACAAGGAAGCCCCCGCGACCTCGGCCAGCATGGGCTGGAACACCATGTAGTTCTGCGATGAAACGATCGCGCCCCGGCTCGTCTCCATCCCCATGCCCTTCAGGACCTTGACGAGCTTCTTGCCGCAGTAGACGCCCGCAAATCCGCCGCCGAGCACCGCGACGTCGACATTTACGCGGTAGGGAACGGGTCCCGGGGGGGCGGCGAGGGCGGAGTCGGCGGTCTGCATATCCAAGGGAGTAGCGGTATCCGTGCCGCACACAAGTCTCAATTCCTTCACAGGAGAGAATTCGTAACCGCAGATCTGCCGATTTCTTTCTCTCGGATGGCGCCCCTCGGACGTCTTACTATTGAACGGACGGCGGACGGCAGGGTCCAACTGCCATGTGGAGTCGTAACCCGTACCATGGACACGCCCGATCTGCCCACCCTGTTCTTCGCCATCGCTCTCGCGCTGCAAATTGCCTGGCGCCAGATCTTCATGGCACGCACCTTTGGATGTGGCGCACTCCTGAGCCGCTTCGACTGGATGGAACGGTCTCTCCTGCTGCTGATGATCCCGGGTTACTTCCTCCTGCCCTACCTGTTCATCGTCACCGGGGGAATCACCTTTGCCGACTATACTCTCCCCGCGAGCATCCAGGCCGCCGGGATGGTTTTCCTCGGCACGGGCTTCTATCTCTTCTGGCGCTCCCACCGCGACCTCGACCGGAACTGGTCGATCAGTCTCATGGTGCGCGATAACCACGAACTCGTCACCAGCGGTGTCTACCAGCGAATCCGGCACCCGATGTACGCCGCATTCTGGCTCTGGGCCATCGGACAGGGCCTCACCCTGCCCAACTGGCTCGCCGGGTGGTCCCTGCTTCCGGCCTTCGCCCTTCTCTATTTCCTGCGCACGCCCCGGGAAGAGGCCCTGATGCGGGAGAAATTCGGGATGGACTACGTTCGCTACACCGAGCGCACCGGACGACTCCTTCCCCGGCTCCGCCCCATCGCGAAACCGCCGGTCGAGGCCGCACCGTGACGCCGACCGAACCCGGTTTCAGCACCTAGCCGAAGAGGTGGTTCAGATTGCGACGGGCGTTCGAAAAGGCATCCGCCCCGATGCCCATTTTCTCCAGCAACGTCAGGTAGAGATCGCCGAGGAGGGGCGCCGCATCGGACTCTCCCTCGACCGCGATGTGGCGACCATGACGGAATCCTCCACCCGCCACGAGTGTGGGAAGGTCGGTATTGGAGTGACGGCTCGCGTCGCCCATGCCCGTTCCCAGCAAGACGATCGTGCTGTCGAGGAGCGGCTCTCCGAGCGCATCGGTCTTCGCCTTCAGCTGCTCGAGAAACCGGGCAAAGCACTTCATGTGCTGCCTCTCCACCTTGACCAGTTCCCGAATCTTGTCGGGGTCGTTACCGTGATGGGAGAGCGCGTGATAGCCGGCCTGGAGAGTTTCCCCCTCGATCGTGAAGACCTGTCCGAGTCCGGCGAGAAAAAGCGTCAACACGCGTGACGAATCCGTTTCGAGGGCGAGCGCCATCAGGTCGTACATCAGGGTTTCCGCCTCGAGCATCAGGTTGGGGGCGATGGGATCATACCCCGGGAGCTCGTAGCTCGTCTCGGGAATGGGACGATCGAGCCCGATAATCTGCCGGGTCATGCGTTTCTCGACGTCCCTCACCGAATCGAAGTACTCATTCAACTTGTCGCGATCCCTCGCGCTCACCGAACCGGCCAGTCGCTTCGCGTCCTCCCGTATTAGGTCGAGCGCACTGCGCCCGCTGCGAAGGAGATACTCGCGATGAGCGCGGTCCTCCGGGGAGGAGAACAACCGGTCGAACAGCACGCTGGGCCGCTGGATCATCGGCAAGGGCACCCCCTGCTTCGTGTAGCTCATCGAGCGGCTCGCCTTCCCTGCGGTGAGTTGCAGGGAAGGGAAACGCGTTTCCGCGCCGATCTTCTCGGCCACGACCTGATCGAGGGACACCGATCCCGGCTGCTGACCGCAGAGGAAATTGCTCCAATTCGCGTGACCGTTCGGCGCGCGGTGGTCGAGTCCGGAAAAAAGTGTGAAGTCCTCGCGATGCTCGTCGACCGGTTCCAGAAGCGGAGTGGTCCCGTAGTCCCTTCCCGTCTCGGCGGGATAGATCGAAGGCTGGTGAAATCCGAGGAACGCACCGACGCAAACGAGGCGCTTCGCTCTCCCCTCGGACGAGGCCGACGCGCTCGCCTCGGAACCCCACGATTCCAGCATCGGCAGGGCAAGGCTTGCCCCAGCCGTACGAAGAAATCGGCGTCGATCGGTGCGTTCGAAGGCGGCCTGCATCGGGGGAACAGTGTCTCCACGATCGGCGGAGCGCTCACGCCGAAATCGCGACGTCTTCGCGTAGTGGCGAAGGATCTCGTGGCGCCGACCGGGTGCCGCGGTCCCGCCACCTTCCAACCGTGCCCTCGCTCACGCTCGGACCCACATTTATGTCCTGCCGCGCGAGTCTCCCTTCCGGCGTAGCGCCGAGCGTGAGCGAGGCGACCGGTTGCCGCGGTCCCGCCACCTTCCACCCATGCCCTCGCTCGCGCTCGGACCCACATTTACGTCCGGCCGCGCGAGGTCTCCCTCCAGGCGTAGCGCCGAGCGTGAGCGAGGCGGACCGGTTGCCGCGGTCCCGCCACCTTCCACCCATGCCCTCGCTCGCGCTCGGACCCACATTGATGTCCTGCCGCGCGAGTCTCCCTTCCGGCGTAGCGCCGAGCGTGAGCGAGGCGACCGGTTGCCGCGGTCCCGCCACCTTCCACCCGTGCCCTCGCTCACGCTCGGACCCACAGCGATGTCCGGCCGCGCGAGTCTCCCTCCCGGCGTAGCGCCGAGCGTGAGCGAGGCGACCGGTTGCCGCGCTTCCGCCACCTTCCACCCATGCCCTCGCTCGCGCTCGGACCCACAGCGATGCTTCGGCCGCGCGAGTCTCCCTCCCGGCGTAGCGCCGAGCGTGAGCGAGGCGACAGGGTGCCGCGGTCCCGCACCTTCCACCCGTGCCCTCGCTCACGCTCGGACCCACATTTACGTCCGGCCGCGCGAGTCTCCCTCCCGGCGTAGCGCCGAGCGTGAGCGAGGCGACCGGTTGCCGCGCTTCCGCCACCTTCCACCCATGCCCTCGCTCGCGCTCGGACCCACATTTACGTCCGGCCGCGCGAGGTCTCCCTCCAGGCGTA
>Ga0180430_10000419_pt1 | contig 45779 bp, 26 predicted proteins | sample SS_ome_9_FD_132999 | JGI IMG/M metagenome (GOLD analysis project Ga0180430, IMG submission 132999) | Hypersaline lake sediment archaeal communities from the Salton Sea, California, USA - SS_1_S_2 metaG | ecosystem: Environmental > Aquatic > Non-marine Saline and Alkaline > Hypersaline >...
CCCAGCTCCCTCCTGTCATCCCAGCTCCCTCCTGTCATCCCAGCTCCCTCCTGTCATCCCAGCGAAGGCTGAGACCCAGGCAAGCCACGGCCTACTTGCTCGGGTGCCCCAGGGCTTGCCCTGGGATTCGCTGTCCTTATCGCCAATGCTCAGGTGCCCCACCGCTTGCGGTGGGAATAGATTCATGGTAGTACTCCTGGGTCGGGACCCTCGCGACGCAGCGGTCGCCGAAGGCAAGGTCCCGACAAATGGGTGCCTGTACCAACTTCCAATCCGTTCCCCTAAGACTGTAGAAATGTCTACATCAAACGACCCAATCTTGGGTCGCTATCAATCCAACCGGTGTTCTAGTCGCATTCTACGGGCTCTGGACCACCGGTGAACATGTAGGAAATCAGATATACCAGATCGGCTATGTCTGGAAGATCACCAATGCCATCGACGTTTGCTTCGAACATGCAGATGGGGTGCGGCCCACCGGAAAACATGTAAGCAATCAAGTAAACAAGGTCGGCGATATCAATGTCGGTCTCAACAGCAAGTCCGTCGATGTTTCCCGTCCGTCCGCTACAACAGGGAATCTTTATGCCATGTTCGTAGAATATATCGGTCATCTCCGACATGTATCCCAGAGATGGTTCCTGAAACCAACAATCCCAGAACTGAAGCATATCATTCGGATGGTATAATGCAGTTCCATACAGGTACATTCGATCGTCGTCGCACAGTGCCGACAATATGAGATCTATGCCGTTCGAAAGCTCATCACCAATTCCATCGGGATTTGAAGTGTTCTGGAGCTGACCCCAGTCTGAACGGGAACTGTAGTCATCGTCCATATGATCGTATATATCCCAAAGAATCCCCGCTACAGCCCCCTCGTTGCTTTCGTCGTCGTATTCGCCTGATGCGTTGCACGCCCCCATGGCGTTCACCGAACCGGTATGTGGGTAGTTGTCGTAGGGTTTGTAGTATTCGCAGGTTTCGAAGTTCCACCACCAGTAGTTCGCGAACTCATCTCGCCAAATCCTGTAAACCGGGTCATCAAACACCCAGCCTGAAAAGAAGTCCGCCCAACCCTCAGAAGCGGACTTGCCAAGATCATAGCAGCTCGGGAAGGTGTGCGCGCCACCACCGCTCCTGAAGAACCCGAGCTGAGTCTCTTGAATGTCAAAATTCCTTGAGACGAAGTGACCGTATTCGTGCACGATGGTTGAACGATTATAAGCGCTTGTGAATCCGGTGTCGCCGACGTAGTCATTGATCGTGATCCAACCCGCGTTGGAAGAGTTTGTGTAGCTAGGACCGATATAAGTATCTGCCGAGTCCAGAGATTCGACCGGAGGCCTCGCCAATGTCCAAGTTGTATATCCTTCGTACTCACAGTCTGCAACAAAGAACGGCTTGGAATCTGGAGCCTCAATCCATACCTGGAATTCATGGTCGCCTGCGCCAATGTCCACAAGAGTATCTGACTGGAAACTGAGTCGGTCACCGGTCTGGTCTCGCACAATGGTGGCACTGTTCATGGCCCACACCACGAAGTAGATATCGGGGCCGCCTAAATGCCAAGCACGGGAAATTGGGCCAAATGAATAGTACCCCAAGTCATCGGTCGTGAACGTCCCTTCGAAGTCATCGGCACCGTAGTGATCAACGGTCCAAACGTCGACACGTATATTTCGCAGTGATTCCCAAATTGCGCCTACAGGTGTTGGATTCTCGTAGACTAATTGGCCATGTAGATAGACATCACCTGCGTCGCGAATCTCCCAGCAGTAGGGATCATTCACCCACCAGGGCGCGACGTTGTTACCGTCCTCCAATGCCCATCGGAAAAGTCCGGTCCCGGCTACCCAGCTGCTATCGAAGCATAGGTGCCGGCCTGCGTCTGAGTCCTCGAAGGGTCCAACTGAGAATGTATACAGGTGATCCTCGAAACCATCAGGAATACCGTTGCCGGAGCCATATCCGAACATTCTCGCAGTATCGGCGCCGGTTCCGGTGATGTTGTTGTAGAGTACGTAGTACGAGCCCATCGGAAAGGCGAAGACGTCATCCCAGTCCAGTGGTCCGGACCAGTCGGCTTCAAGGTACTCCCAATCCGCGCCATCTGTGGAATAAACGCGAAACCCGTTGTCTATACCCCAAACGGGCTGGCCAGTGTAGTTCCATCCCCAGACCTCAATCTGAACCTCTTCTCCGGCGTAGATGCGGTCGAAGTCATCGGTTCCGTGTATGCATCCCACGTACATGCCTGCGTCGGATCGACCCAGATTAGATTGATCGGGACGAGGGAGTCTTTTGGGCTCTTGCTTCCGCATCTTGCGCTGCTCAAGTTTTCGTTCGCGACGAAGCGAATCCTCAGGGAGTGGGGGTGGCATGCGCTTGTAATGGAAATTGATCTCCTTGAATTTCAACCACGCCGCCTTGTGTCGGTGGAGCTTCAGTATGTAGAAGCTGTCCAATGTGTCGCGAATCAGCTCCCGACCCAGAGAATCAGCTAGACGTTTGACTACCTGGTACTTCCCCGGGTCACTCAGGTCCATCGATATGTCGTAGAGCGTTGTGTCCTGGCGAAGCGGCGGGATGTCGATTAGTTCGTAGTCGATTTCTCTCTCAACAGAGCGTAGCCGCTCTTCGGTCTCTCGCCAGAGATAGAACCCTTCGTCCGCAGTTGGCTGGATGTCGACGCCGTTCTCTTCGGCCCACCCCAGAATCTTCTGTCTGAGCTCGGGATCTCGCAGGTCGAATTTGGCGCGATAGGTCATGGTGTCTTCAGGGTGAAAGAACAGTCTTTCCTCGTCCGACTCATAGTGACTGCGTCCTCTGTAGTATCCTCGTCCACCCAGACAAGAGAAGAACCAGCTTCCGCAGGGAAAGGTTTCTCCATTGTCGTATTCTCGTGTAAGTCGAATCCTGCTGAGAGTGTCGTCAGGCACAATCAGGCTAACTGTGATTTCACAGCGGGCTGCACCACCCCTGTTTACAGTCATGACCGTTGAACTGAGACATTGAAGTCCACCGGAGACATCAATTCGGAATGTCAATTCTTCCGGGCACGCATTCCGGTTGCAGTAGGCAGTGTCGGCAATAACGACCAGATGCATTTGGGCTGGCCCCGGACGTTCGAACGGTTCAGCTAGTTCCAGCCAGTAGCTGATTGCGTTTTCGGGGGCCCTGTCAACTGAGTCTGCGAGTGCCTCCAGGGGAGGCGGAACATTGTCGTAGACGCCGGGGTGTGGCCCTTCTCGCTGCCCGTCTCCTCCGGCGGCAGCTGGTGTGCCGAGGTACACGAACAACAAGGCCGCCATGGCCAGTGTGAGTTGGAGGGTCGATCCTCGTATGGATCTCATAGAAAACTCCTTTGCCTGGATCTGATCAGATCCGTTCTCGAACATGAGTGAGTTCTGATACGAACCCACAATAAATAGTCCCGATCCGTAGTCAGCAATCGAAACAGGAGTGGCACGATGTCACACCACAGCCCCTCGCCGACAATGACTGGTTGCCGGCTTGCAGTGAATAACCCACCACCTATGTTTGAGCGCTTAGAGCTTCCTCCTATTCCATAGACGCATATCACAACAAGAATGTCAAGTTCAGGTTTTGCTGCGTTCGGGTGCCCCACCGCTTGCGGTGGGAGTGGATTCAATGGAGACTCGTAGGTCGAAACCCCTGCCCGCCGCCAGCCGGGTCGCGAAGCGAGGTTTCGACACGCTCGATCTAATGACCGGCCACCAACCGCGACATGCTGGATCCCTGCCTTCACTGCTATGACTCGAACGGAGCCATCCAAAACCACACCCCCCTTCCCCGCACCCGATTTCCTTTGTCTCGAAGACAAATGAATCCTATATTCGCAAGAAGTGTAAAACAAACAGCGGCGAGGCCGTACCTTCTGAGCCTATTGTGAAAACAAACACCGGAGGACTCGACTCAGCCGCCCATGCTTTCCCCGACCGGCGCAGGGTAAAACAGGTCTCAATGACCAAAGGGGAACCATACGATGAATAATCAATCTAGTTTCGGGAGGAGACTATGAACAGTCGCGCAAAACACCGTTCTGGACGGAGGTACGTCCGCCTGTTGGGCATGACCCTGGCACTGCTGATCGGCACCAGCCTGGGAATCAGCCTGCTGGCCGATCTGCCCGATGAAAAACCTGACCGCAATGTCACGGTCACATCGTTCAAACCGGAAGGTGAAACCGACAACCGGACCAACATCGATATCGTCTTCTCGAACGATCTGGTCCCGGCCGACAGTATCGATCGACCCATAACCGAAGTTCCGGTTAGTTTCGATCCGCCGATCCCGGCCCTGGCTCGCTGGGTCGCCACCGACCAAATCCGCATTTTTCCCGACGAGCCGCTGCTCCCGGCCACCAAATACGTGGCAAGGGTGTCCAGCAAGGCCGACTGGGTGCGAAAGAACCGGATCAACGAGCGTCGCAAGTTCGAGTTCAACACCGAGCCACTACGTGTGACCGGCAAGCGACACAACTCGCAACGCTCGGTCGACAGCACCGATCGTGCGATCATGTTCATCGACCTGACATTTAACTACCCGGTTAAGATGAGCGAACTCCGCCGCAAGATCTCGATCGAAGGAGTTGCGACTAACTCCCGTGGCCGACTAGACTTCGTGGTGGGACCGGCCGACGCCGATTTCGTGAATGCGACGCAGGACCAGTTTGACGACAAAGTCAGTTCACGCGTTCTGATTCGCACACAGGGGATATTAATCAACAATCGGAATCAGAGGTATCGTCTCAATATCAAGTCCGGACTGCTATGCGACAACTGCTCCGACAATATGCCGGGCGGGTTCGCTTACGATCTCATTCTCTCCAGTCGACCTTCCAACACACTTAAAATCGAAGGCGTCAGCGCCGGAAGTCGCTACGAGGCAGCCGGTCAGATTGAGATCAGTTTCAGTCATCGCGTCGACCGGGACGAAGCCGAAGGGAACATCTTCCTCGATCCACCGGTGCCTTTTCAGATCACATCCAACTATCGCGGCATCAAACTGATCGGAGAGTTCAAGCCGGGCGAAACCTACGATGTCCAGGTCAAGGCCGGACTGTGGTCTCGCGGCTTACTGATGCTCGAACGCGATTATTCCGGAAGAGTCGTGATCCCGGATATGAACCCCTACGTGAAGTTCAACTCCCGCGGCGTCTTCCTCCCTCGCAACGAAAGCAAACTGCTCGAAATCGAGACCGTGAATATCGATACCATCTCGGTTGAAATCGAACAGGTCTTCGAGCAAAACTTGCTGTATTACCTTACCGGGGGACGTTCGGATTACTACTACGACCTCGGTCGCGTGGGACGCCGCCTCTATGTGCACGATCTCGGTCTGAGTTCGAAGGAGAACGAAGTTCTAAAGACAACCGTCGACATCGGCTCCATGGTCGGCGACTCTCTCCGCGGCGTGTTCCGAGTAGCCGTGCGCAACAAGCACGAACGCTGGAACTCGCAAAACCGCGAAGTCATGCTCACCGATATCGGTATCGCCGCCCGCAAGACCGGTGACCGACTGATGGTCTGGCTTAACTCGCTCTCCACCATCGACCCCATCGGCGGCGCTTCCGTACGGCTTTACAGTCGTAACAATCAGGTCCTTCAGGAGGCCACCAGCAACTACGACGGTGTCGCGCAGTTCGAGTCGATCGGCCAGTTCACCAAAGAGATGGCCCCGTTCGCGGTGCTGGTGCAACACGGCAACGACATCGCCTACCTGAAGTTCAGCGACACTCGCCTCTCGACGAGCGACTTCGATGCTTCCGGTCGCCCGTATCTGGTATCAGGCTACGATGCCTACCTCTACACCGATCGCGGCGTCTATCGTCCCGGCGAAACGGCCCATATCGTGTCGGTCGTGCGTGGCCCCGAAGTCAGCACGCCGGAGGAGTTCCCCTACAGGGTCGTACTAACCGACCCTCGTGGCAAGGACCTCAAGACTTTCCGCCTGACCACAGCCGACGATGCCGTCGGTAGTATCGATTTCGACCTCGACCCGGGTGCCATGACCGGAAAGTACATCGCCCGGGCAAAGATTGACAAGCGGACGATCGGCCAGGTCGAGTTCCTCGTCGAGGAGTTCATGCCCGATCGAATCAAGACCGAGGTCAAGCCAACCAAAGAGGAGTTCGCCGCCGGTGAAGAAATCGCCGTGGACATAATCGGCACCTTCCTTTTCGGACCACCGACGTCGAAACACCCGGTATCGGGTATGATCTCGCTCGAGTCGCAACGATTCACTCCCGACGGCTATTCCAAATACTCGTTCAGCAATTCCAAGATCTCCTATGCCAAGAACGACAACAGCCTTCCCGATACGCTGCTGGACGCGGACGGCCGCCACACCTACAAGTACCAACTCCCGGCCGACATCGCGGCTCCTTCGGCCCTCAAGGCGACCGTCTGGGCGACCGTTTCGGAACACGGTGGGCGCGGTGTTAGTAACTTCGCACAATTGGTCGTCCACCCCTACGAACGCTATATCGGAGTTAAGACCAATCTCGACGGCTATGCCGCGGTTGACCAGCCGGTGGAGTTGTCCTTGGTCGCTCTCGATTCTCGTTCGCAACCTAGCTACGCCGATTCTATCAAGGTCAAGATGTACCGTCTGACCTACAACTCCGTCTGGCGCCGCAACTCACAGGGGCGCTACGGCTGGATTTCCGAGGAGCGCCAGGAGATGGCCGACTCGGCTTGGGTCAATGTCAAGGCTTCCGGAGCCACCGCTTCCTTCATACCTCAGCGGTATGGCCGCTATCGTGTGATCGCCGAGGATCTCGAGGGAGGCCACAGCAGTTCGGTCGAGTTTTATGCGGCCGGTTGGGGATATGTCCCGTGGTCGATGGCCGACCCGGACAAGGTCAAGATGGATCTCGATCACAAGACCTATGTCCCCGGCGACACCGCCATGCTACAGATCCGCGCCCCCTTCGCCGGCAAACTGCTGCTGACAATCGAGCGCGAGCAAGTACTCGACTATTTGACTCTGACTATCGACAGCAACACGGCCACCATCCCAATCGCCGTCAAACCGGAGTTTTTTCCCAACGTCTATCTGACCGCTACCCTGATCAAGCCGGCCAAAGCCATCGAAACCCATACCCCCGCCCGGGCCTTTGGCATGCTCCCTCTGGTCATGGATCTCACGGCCAAGTCGGTGCCAATCGTCATCGAAGCACCGGAAGTGATGAAACCACGGCAAAAGATCACGGTGAACCTGACCACCGAAGGCAAACCGCACTCCACCGTGACACTGGCCGCAGTCGATGCCGGTATACTTCAGCTGACCGGATTCGAAACCCCGGATCCGTTGAATCACTATTATGGAAAACGCCGAGCCCTGGTGGAAGCGTACGACATTTACTCCTACATTTATCCCGAGGTACCACAGGCCGAGAGCCATCTGAGTCCCTCGGGTGGCATGAGCCGGTTCGACTCCCAGCGCAAACGCCAGCTGAACCCGTTTGCCTCGAAGCGCGTCAAACCGGTGGCGCTCTGGTCGGGAGTTGTCAAAACCGATGCTTATGGCAAAGCCACCGTTGAGCTGGATGTGCCCGATTTCAACGGCAAGCTGATTCTTGTGGCCGTAGCCACGCGCGGCGATCATTTCGGCGCCGAATCGGCCGAGACCACGGTTCGGGACAAGATCGTCCTCATGGAGAGCTTCCCACGCTTTGTAAGTCCCAACGACATTACTGAGGGCCTCGTGACCGTGTTCAACAACATGGGTGAAGAATCGCCGATTAGGGTAACGCTCACGCTCGACGGACCGGCCGCCGTTTTCGAGGAAGTCGAGCTGACTGACGACAGCAGTGTCGCCGAGCCCAAAATGGTCAAAAAGCAGACTCAGGTCTTGACACTGGAGGATGGCAGCGAAGGTCTCGCCCGGTTCAAGTTCAAAGCTGATCAGGTACCGGGAGTGATCAAAGTGCGGATCGACGGCGCCAGCGGTGCAGAAACCGCCCACACCGAGTTCGAGCTGTCCAACCGTCCGGCCCAACCTCTGAGTAGCGTCTTCAGTTCGGGTATCGTAAACGACTCGATGCCGGCATCGATCGGTTTCAGCGGTCAATGGATCGAAGGAACCGACCAATACATCATTAAGACCTCTTCGCTGGCAGCGGTAGCATACACCCGGAACATCGAATACCTGCTGCGCTATCCCTACGGATGTGTCGAGCAGACGACCTCCCGGCTGTTCCCGCTGCTCTATTTCTCCGACCTGGCGAAGTTCGTCAAACCGGAGCTGTTTGGCGGCAAAGGTCACGAGTACTTCATCGGCGAGGGAATCGACAAACTGACCAGCATGCAGCGTAGCGACGGCTCGTTCAGTTATTGGCCGGGCGGCCACTACGTTCACAACTGGGCATCGATTTATGCCGCCAACTTCTTTGTCGAAGCCAAACTAGCCGGATATGAAATTGACAACCAAACCTACGAGCGCGTGATCAACCATTTGACTGATGTCGTACGCAACCGCAGTCTGAGAAACCTGGACCCGGCCCAGCAGGTCTACGCCGCCTACGGTATGGCTAAGGCCGGACGTATCGACAAGAAGACCGTCAACTGGCTCAAGGAGTTCGATCAGAATCGATTGCCGATTTACGCCCGCTACCTGCTAGCCGGAGCGGTGGGCATGTCGGGAGATATCGACTTCGCACGCAGTCGTATTCCCTTAGATATCCAGCCCGACCTGACCGATCCGGAGACCGGCGGCAACTTCTCCTCGGGTGTCCGTAGTACAGCGATCATGCTCGATGTTCTACTCGAAGTCGATCCGGGAAATCCCGCCATAGGCGTTCTGGCCGAATCGCTCGCGGAACGCGCCCGCGCCAACCAGTGGTACTCGACTCAGTCGAATTCCTGGGCGCTGATGGCTCTGGGGAAACTGTTTGCCAACAAGGACTATCCCACCTTCACCGGTTCGGTTGATCTCTCCGATGGCACTTCCTTCCCGATCGACTCCTCCAAGTTCGAGCTGATTCGCAACGACCTCGCCGGCAAGCGGGTCAATATCTCGGTGGAAGGGGCCGGGGATTGCTACTACTACTGGCTATCCTCGGGCATGAGCCCCGATCCGGTGTCGAAGGAGTTCACTCGCGGCATCAAAATACGGCGTGACTATCTCGACGAGCGTGGCCTCCCGCTCGACCGGAGGAATGTCAAGCTCGGTCAACAGGCAGTGGTGAGAATCACCATTGAAGCGCCGACTCAGCGGCTCGAGAATGTGGTAATCAACGACATGCTCCCGGCCGGGTTTGAGATCGAGAATCCGCGACTCAAAAACTCGCCGCGATTCTCCTGGGTGCCGCGACAGGATTGGCAATTCGACCACATGGACATTCGCGACGACCGCCTGCTGATGTTCATGACCCTCCCGCGTCAGTCCGAACGCAAGATCTACTACGTGGTCCGGGCGATTGCGGCGGGCGAGTTCAAGGTGCCGTCGGTGGCGGCGGAGTGTATGTACAACCCGGTTATTTCCGGTGCCGGCTCCTCCAACGTGGTCACGATTCACGGACCGCAATATTAGTCGATCGAGGACGCACCCGTGACCGCACCGACCCAAAAGCGCCTCAAGCGCAACGCGATTATACTGGCAGGACTGGTCCTTCTGGGACTGGTCCTCGACCAGATCGTGTTTCCCCTGCCCTATGACTCTCTCTTCCGCCCCCAATCGACCTTTGTCTACAGCCGCGAGGGGCGCATGTTGTCCTGCTACACTTCGACCGATCGTTTCTGGCGTCGTCCGGTCAAGCTGGAGGAAATATCACCTCGTTTGGTTCAGTCGGTGATGGCCATGGAAGACCGCTACTTCTACTACCATCCCGGATTCAACCCGGCCTCGATGGTCTCTGCGGCGGTCGACAATATCAAGGCCGGAAGGATCAAGCGTGGCGGAAGTACTCTCTCCATGCAGATCGCCCGCATGATGGAACCCAAATCGCGCACCATTTCCAACAAGATGCTGGAGATTCTTCGCGCTTTCCAGCTCGAGATCCACTACAGCAAGGACCAGCTACTCGAGATCTACTTCAACCTGGTGCCCTACGGCGGCAACATCGAGGGCGTCGGGGCGGCTGCCTATTTCTACTTCGAGAAACACCCCCATGAACTATCCTGGTCGGAGGCGGCGATACTGACAGCCATTCCCGCCTCGCCCAACAAGTTCAGACCCGACCGCAATCTCGACCTATGTCGTAAACGACGCGATCGCGTCTTGAACACGCTCGTGGAGCAGGAGCTGATCACGAAGGATCAGGCCTTCTCCGCAAGCGGCGAAGTGATCCCGACGGCCCGAGTCACTCCGCCCCAGATGGCGCCCCATTTTGCCCAGACGGCCGCTCTCAATTACGCCGGACTATCGAGTGTGCGATCAACCGTGGACTATGATATTCAGCGCACGTGTGAACGAGCCGCCGGGCATCATCATGCTCGACTTCGTTCAAAGGACATTCACAACTTGTCCATCGTAGTCCTGGATAATCAAACCGGCCAGTTGCTGGCGATGGTCGGTTCTCCCGATTTTGCCGACTTCGCCCATTCCGGTCAGGTTAACGGCGCCGTGGCCAAACGATCGCCCGGCTCCACGTTGAAACCGTTCGTGTACGGTTTGGCTTTCGACGAAGGTTTGGCTTCACCGTTGACGCGTCTCGAGGATATTCCCGTCAATTACTCCGGCTACAAGCCGGTCAACTACGACGAGCAGTACCACGGACTTGTGGCGCTGGATCGCGCCCTCATCCGCTCCTACAACGTCCCGGTGGTCAATCTTACTTCGCACATGGGTCTGAGTAGAGTGCATGCCGCTCTTCGTCGAGGCGGCCTCACCACCATCGATAGACCATATCTTGACTACGGCCTACCGCTCGTTCTGGGTGCGTGCGAAGTAAGACTGGTCGATCTGGCCAACCTTTATTCTAGTCTCGCTCGTGGTGGAGTCGTGATACCCGTCACCGACACGCTTCAGGCATCGACCGGGCAAGAACAGCGAGTTCTATCGCCCGAGGCCAGCTACCTTATCACCGACATTCTCAGCCGGCTCGAACGATCGGATCTACCCACGGCCTGGCAATCGACTACCGACATGCCGCGCGTGGCCTGGAAAACCGGCACATCCTTTGGCCGCAAAGATGCCTGGTCGATTGGTTACAATCCCGAGTACACGGTGGGCGTCTGGGCGGGGAACTTCGATGCCACCGGCTCGGCCGATATTGTCGGCGCCCTGATCGCTACCCCGATCGTACTTGACATCTTCCGTGAGATCTCGGGCGGCGAGAATGCCACCTGGTTCCGTCAACCCGACCGAGTTTCCGAGCGACGCGTATGCGCCGTCAGTGGCCAGGTCCCTGGACGATTCTGCGAGGAAACGGTCGGCGAGAAGTTCATCCCCGGCGTCTCCCCCAGCACGCGATGTGAGATTCATCAACGTATCCACGTTTCGACCGACAAAGGCCACCGCCTGTGCCGGCATTGCGCCCACGATGTGCCCAAACGCGATACCATCGTCAGCATCTTCCCGGCCAAAGCAGCGACCTGGTTGGCGCGCACCGGCGTCGCTACAGGACTGCCGGCGCACAACCCCAACTGTCCAAACTTCCAGAAGGGCGCTGCTCCGGTCATAACTTCACCCGAATCAGACGGCACCTATTACCTGGTTCAGGGAAGGCCCCTGCAGTATCAGCGCATCCTGCTGGAAGCCTCGGCCGCCGACGGTCATGGTCGGCTCCACTGGTTTGTTGACGGAGAGCATTTGGAATCGAGTGGGACCAATGAACGAGTGTTCTATCAGCCCGAACCGGGCAGCCACACCCTCACTTGTAGCGACAATCAGGGACGAGCAACTTCGATTGAGTTTGTCGTGGAGTCTTCCGGAAGTTAACCGTTTCCGTTCCTGGGTACCAGCCTTCTGAGTGCCTCAGCCACCCGCTCCTGATCCTCCGGCACCATATCGTGATACAGCGGCAGCGTGATCGAGAGTCGATCGGCAATATAGGAAAACGGGAAATCAGTCTCCGACAAGCCGTACTTCTTGCGGTAGTAGCCCAAGGAATGAACCGCATGGGTACCCTGGCGCACGGCGATACCTTCCGCCTCCAGATTGGCCATGAGTTGATTTCGTTCCCGGTTGAGCCAGGTGACCTCCGACCAGTCGACCCGGTTGCGGTCTTCCAGCATCAGTCGATCCGCGCCGTAGAGGCAAACATACGATTGAAATGCGTGGCGATACTCATCGCCCGGAACGTGCGGCGTCGAGATTTTGGGAATCCCCTGCAGAAGTCGATTGTATCGATCGGCCGCGGCCATTCTGCCCGCGAGGATTTCCTTAGCCTTGGCCATCTGGGTACATCCTAGCGCACCCTGCAAATCGGTCATGCGATAGTTGTAGCCGAGTTCGTCGTGATCGGGAAGCAGCGAACCGCCTTCGCTTAGATGCCGTTCGAGGTCGGTCTTGGTGGCACCGTGATTGCGGAGAACGCGCAGTCGGCTGGCGAACGCTTCATCGTCGGTGATGATCATCCCCCCCTCGCCGGTGCTGATTGCCTTGCGAGGATGAAAACTGAAACAACCGGCCATAGCTTCGCTGCCGGCGTGGTGACCATCACGCAGCGCTCCCATGCCGCAGGCAGCGTCCTCGATGACCGTCAGTTGGAACGACTCGGCAATTTCGTTAATCCGTTCCATATCGGCACACAATCCGAACAGCGACACCGGCATGACACATTTCACTCCCGCCATGACAGTATGGTCCAGAACTTCAATCAAATGGTCGGGATCAATAGTAAAGGTCTTCCGGTCGATATCGACAAAACGCGGAACCGCGCCGCAATACTCAACCGCATTGGCCGAGGCGATATAGGTAAAAGATGGCAGCAACACCGAATCTCCCGGGCGTATTCCGGCCGCTACCAGCGACAAATGAAGAGCAGTGGTACAGGATGTGGTGGCGATGGCATGTCTCGTTCCACAGAACGATGCAAACGTCTCCTCAAACTCCTGGACCTTGGGTCCCTGAACGACCCAGCCGGAACGCAGGACCGAAACAATGGCGCGTTCATCAGTGGTATCGAAGGCCGGACGGGTGATCGGCAGTTTGCGTTCGATCGTCGATCTATTCTTGGTTGTCATGAATCGATTCTCCCAGCGGCTGGAGGGTTGCCATTGGCTTGTCGGCGACAATTCGCTCCGAACGTCGCCGCAGAGTTATCCGATGAGAGGCGCCCGCATAGGGATCCTCTCCGTCGATAAAGATCCGATTCCAGAACTCGAAACTCAAAAGCGACCAGATCAGAAGACGATGGTTGGCTCGTCCCTGGACATGTTCGTTGAGGACGGTCTCGACAAACTCCCTCTGGAATATGCCCCGGTCGAGACTTTGCTCCGAAAGAATCACGGAGCTGATGTACTTTACCAACTGCTGCATGTACCAGGATTGATCCGGCGCGCTGAAACCCTGCTTGCGGTTCTCGATAATCTCCTGTGGCAAAATCCCCCGCATGGCCTGACGGAGGACGTATTTGCCGGAGAGGTTGACATCGTTAGCCGCGTTGTCAATCCAATCATGATTGATCAGGTACTTCGTCGGGATGTGCGTCGTGAAATCGACCAGCTCGTTGTCGAGGAACGGCACTCGCGACTCCAGCGAATGGGCCATGCTCAGTTTGTCCTCAACCACGAGAATGCCGTGGAGGAAAGTCTTGGCATCGAAGTACAACGCACGACGATGCAGCGGGAGGTCGCCGGTGTTGCGCAGCACTCTGTCGAATGACAACCGCGGTGAATGGCTGGCTATTCGCGTCAGCACTTCCGGTGTGAATACCTGCAGACGCTGGTCCTCTTTGACCAATCGTGACCAGTAGGCGTACGACTGATCGCAGAACTCCCGCTCGTTCTTGCATTGGCTCAGGTGATCGTATCGCCACGGATAACCACCGAGCGTCTCATCGCCACCCGGTCCGGCCAGGACTACTTTGACAAACTTCGAGGCTAACTGCGACAGATAGTAGTGCGGGTAAGACATCCCCACCCGCAAGTCTTCGGTGTGATAAATGACGAACGGCAGCGCATTTTCCAGGTCGCCGGCATGGATGACCATTTGGTAATGCTCAGTACCGAACTGGCGGGACATCAGCTCCGCTTTGTCGCGCTCGTCGAAGAAGTTTTCGATACTAACTGCAGTAGCGACATCAAACCCTCCGGTAAACGTGGTCAGACGTGGAATCACCCGCGATGCCAACGCCGTAATACTTCCCGAATCGAGTCCACCACTGAGATACGTCCCCAGTGGCACATCGGAGACCAACTGGCGCTGGACCGAATCGGCCAATAAGTAGCGTAGCTGCCGGCTGCAGTCTTCTTCGGAGAGCGTGTTGTCCTCGGTGAAGTCGAAATCCCAGTACTCGTTGTCCCACATCCGATTGTTTTCGACCACCAGGAAGTGCCCCGGCTCCAGCATGTGGATATTCTTGAACAGCGTGCTCGCGCCAAAGCTGTTCTGGAAAGTGAAGTAATCGGCGAGTGTATTGTAGTCGAGTTGGGCGTCGACGCCCTCCACCTGCAACAACGCTTTCACTTCCGATGCAAAGGCTAGCAGGCCGTTCTTGAGCGTGAAGTACAACGGTTTGGCGCCGTAGCGGTCGCGTGCGATCAGCAGCCGGTTGCGGCGGCCATCCCATAGCGCGAACGCGAATATGCCGTTGAGACGGCGGATCGCATCCTCGCCGTACTCCTCGAACAGATGGATTATGACTTCGGTATCGGATTGTGAGAAGAACCGATGTCCCAGTTGTTGCAGTTCCTGGCGAAGTTCGCGATAGTTGTAGATCTCGCCGTTGTAGACGACCCACATGCCGTTAGCGCGGTTCGACATCGGCTGATGCCCGGTCTCGGTGAGGTCGATAATCGCCAGACGACGGTGCCCCAGGGCGAGATTGAACGAGTCGGTGCCACCGAAGGCGGCTTTGAACTCCTCGGCACTGCGGGTGTCGGGCATATCGGCCCGTTTTTCGACCCAGTAACCCTCGTCTTTGAACGGCTCGTTGCGGACATCAAAAAAGATGTACCCCTCATCGTCGGGGCCCCGGTGATGCATGACATCACACATCGGTTTAAGACAATGGGCAGGGACAGGCAGTCCGTTAAGATTGTAAAGTCCGGCAATTCCACACATAGTTTTGCTCCGACCACACGGACGCCCTTTCCCCTCGCGATTTCAACTAGAACAATTTGGGGGCCAATCGGACGGTGGATCACAGAATGAGCTTAGAGTGACTCATTGCGAGGAGTGCAACAATGCTGAAATCTCAAACGTTGGCTTGTAGATTGCTTCGCTTCGCTCGCAAAGAGTCATCGTGAACTCCTTTGTAGGGTGGATTGCCTGCAATCCGCCTTGTCCGTGGCTGGCGTACGTCCTCGTGCGCCAGCATTGTAGAAAGGAAAGAAACCCACCATGAATGGTGGGCCACCCGGGAAGCCGTAGTTACACCCGGCGACAATACAGCACCCGAGTATCGCCGCGGTGCGAAGCAGCCATACGGCCATAGGCTGTCATTCCCTCGAAAGAGGGCACCCATCTTCTCTTTGTCCGGTCGCCCGGGGCTTGCCCCGGGGAATACTTGACCGTGGATTGGTGCTCAGAAGCGACCAAAACGACACTTCTCGGCGATTTCAACCGCTGGCCGAATCTACTTCAGGTACAATTGACTGCCTTATCTCCCCCCCAACTACAGTGACTGATGTGGTGTCGTTGGCAAGCGGGACTGACTGATCCTTCCGAACAACGCAACTGTCCATTCTGACAGTTGCCTCGCTAGCAAGATGAAACAATGGAGTTTTTGTCTGAAGACAGGTGTCACTCAAGACACAGTGCCTTAGCCAAATTCGTGTTTCGGCGTTGGCTCGAATAAGCTTGTCCATGCTCCTACCTCGAATGCTGCTGAGCTCGCAGTTTAGAAGAAGCACTGAATCACATTGCCAGGCAAGAAGGGGACTGCCAATTTCTGTGATTCTGGTCTTATCGAATATGGTATTCTTGCAGCCCTGCAGCCATACTCCCATCTTCGAGTTGCCGTGTATTCTGCATTCGCGAACGCTAAGTTGATTGCAGTGACGAAAGTCCATCATCCTGGTTACGTTACCGGAATCGTTGCTATAGCCAATATCGAGATAGGATAATTCCAACCGGTCGCACGAGTCGACTTCCAGGCCCTTCTCGTTATTATGCAAGTATAACCTAGCCGACAGGTCAATAGGGCCCGTAATCAAAAGGTCCGACTTGCCGTCCAACATGTCGGCAAAGCCGGAAGGTGCGACCTTTTCACCCGTTGAGTAGACATGCAGGTTATTCATGTCGTAACATCCTGGCCGTAACACAACAACCCTGTCCGAAGCCACCTCTCTGTACAGTTCAACCATGTCACTTACATAGACTACTTCACGCCCTCCGACTCTTGACAAGCCAGGGTATATCATAAAAGTGGTGTCAAGACGCGTGTTGTTCCCAGCCTCATCCTTGCATAGAATCAGAAATCGCTGATGCTGAGGCTGCACCGCGGACACTGCGGACCAGTTGGGGCCGACTATATCTGCCGACTCATCGTTGATCGTAACGATGAAGGGGGACCGGTCCGCCACGGTTCCCCACATCCGAATACTCTCCTCAGTCGAATCGGTGGCGGTTTCATAGGACAATCCTTCCAGCGAGAGCACCGGCGCCTCGGTATCACGGACTTTGACCAATACAGAGACCGAATCCGTGTCTCCACTCGAATTGACGGCAATTGCAGTGTACTTAGTATCGTGAGTTGGAGATAAGATCGCTGTCCCTGACTCCTCGACAGCTACCCCAATCGACGGTCGAAAGAAAACGCTGTCAGCTTCTCGAGCCATCCAAGTAAGTGAGACGCTATCACCAAGCTCTATTGAGTCCGCACTTGCCACAAGTCCTGCGAACGGCTTTGTGCCTGGCGGCGACTCCAGCGAAAATCCTTCATCACTAGAGACCACGTTGGGGATATACTTTGGTGATTTTCTCTCACGTATGGGAGACATGTGTACTTGATTGCTGCTATCACTCGATTGCTGATAAGCCGGATTCGTTAGAGGCGTCGTATCTCTTGCTCCTTCGTCTTCCTCTATTGTCGTCGAATCCCGAAATTCGGGGTGAATTTGCCGCCCCAACCATGAGTCAGGTAACAGATAGCTGGAGATCGCCAGGGCTGCCCCGATGATGCCCAATAAGGTTGCCGTGAAATAGACCGGCAAGTTGCTACGACGCGTCCGCGACGGCGTGGATTCCGGCGCAGGTGGAGTCGGGTCAGGCAAGGCAGGCTCGGAGGTGCCCTCGCTCAGTGCATCCAGCAGGAGCTGAAACTCTTCCTTGCCAGCACCCTGCCAATGAAGCGCTTGGAATCTCTGCAACGGCAAGGGTAGTTCGGTATCATCAAGCTTGAGAGGGATGAGTCGCTTTTCTTTGTTGGCCGGATCACCACTGAGCACCAGACTGAGTTCGGTGTCCACCCATTCGGAGTCACGTGTGTTTGCGCTGAGACAGAGGAGAACTTTCCGCGACTGCGCGATGCCGAAATGGAGTTTGGAAAACCAATCCTCGCCAAGCTTAATTTGCCTCTCATCCAACCACACCGTAAGGCCTTCCGACTCCAACCGATCCACAATGCGACGTACGATAGCCTTGTCGCGATGACTGTGGCTTATGAATACATCATAACGGTAGTCGGCCGACATCCGGACTGTTGCTCCCATGCAAAACAAGGATTAGACGATGAGTTGTTGGATTATACGATAGAGTCAGGGATCATCAAAGAAGATTCCGCACGAGAGAGAAAACCACCATGAGTGGTGGGCCACCCGGACGGTGGATCACAGAAGTCTTGTAGGCTGAAACCCCTGACCTGCGGTAGCAGGTTCGCCAAGCGAGGTTTCGACATCGTAGCAACAGATGGCAGAACCCGAAGCGGGTTCTTCCCTACAGTTCCATCCCAGGGCAAGCCCTGGGGCACCCAAGCAATAATATAGCGGTTGGCGTACGGCCCCCGGTTCGCCAACATCGTCACCATTACAGAAACCCACCATCATCGGTGGCCCACCCTTCCCAGGGTGGGTTTACTTTATCGAGTAGTCGGTTTCGCGTTGAGAGTTCTGTTCAAAGTCTTTACCGGTGTCAGGTCTCGCAGTGACCTGACCTACAAAGACCTAGATAGACCCGACGCAAGCGTCGGGCTACCGGGAATGCGAGGGCGGGTTCGTGATCGAACCCGCCACTCTCACATACTCTCTTCGCCTCCTTCAAGGACAAGGCACCGGGGCCGGCCCGCCGGCGAACATGTGGTTGACCAGATAGACCAAATCCGCAATATCCGGTTCGGGACTGGCACTGCCGTCTACGTTAGCCTCCCCCATGCAAGGCGGTGCAGGGCCACCCGAGAACATGTATGACACCAGATAGACCAGATCGGATATATCCGCCCGCGGGTGCCCGTCGTGGTTGATATCGGACCGATTATCGCAGCACACCGACGCATGCGCCGAGACAACCGTAGCGCTGCCGGAGTAGAATACGGTATCCCGCTGAGCCAGAAGATCGGGCGGGCCGGCGATTTCGCCCGTAACCGTAAGAGCGCGCCAGTCGGTAGTGGCATGAGCCAGGTCGCTCAATGCGAATTCCACGCGAAACGCCATGAATCCGTCCCCGTCGTGATCGGCGGGTGTCGGCCAAATGAACGACGCCTCGTGGCCCTCCAGGTATGCCGACACCAGGTCATACCCCGTAAGATCCGGAACTTCGGGATACTCGATCCAGCATTCGATAGTCCCGGTCAGCACGAACGGCAGTTGGTCGAGGTCAAAGTCGACATGTGCCAACAGCACGCCCAGCGGCACGGCGCCTCGTAGTACCTCCAGAGCGGTGCTAAAGGTCGAGTCGAGCCTGTCCAGGGTTGAGCCCAGACTGTCGCTCGAAATGATTAATGTCGTAGCCGAATCGTACATTATCCGGCCCAGGTCGGTCCAGGTACCGCCGCCGTAATTGAAGATGTGTTCCAGGAACTCTTCCTCGATCTCCGGCAGACCTTTGTCGATCGAGTCGTAAATGCCGACCGTGTCGGTTGGTATACTCGCGGCATTGGCATCATAGGTAGCCTTGATTTCTCCTACGATCGAATCCTGCTGCAACACGTAGTCATAGGTCGCCCCCAGCTGCTTAATCGCCGCACTGTCCACACCGTCCTTGAGAGCCACCAGATATCTCGCATACGAGGAGCATGCCGCTTCTCCGATTCGATACATATCCACCGAGCTAACGGCGATATCTTTCCAGGGACTTTCCTGCTCGATCTCGTCCAGCGAGGGCCCCTCCCAATCGGGGGGATCTTTTATCTCGTCGTAGTCGGCGCGAGGATCGACCGCCATGACATAAAGCCATTCGCTGACTCCAAACATGACCGCCTCGACCACAAAACATGCCACAGCCGGCCAGGGCTGCCCAGCTTTCGCGAACTTATAACCGACACTGGTGAACTCTGAGGCAACATAGCCAACCAGATAACTGCTCCAATAGAACACTATCTTAGCCGGACGGACCGTGGCAATCCCTGCCGTGCCAAACTCGTCAACGTCGGCGACGCCGGTGTATTCCCAGCGGAGATTGGGACAGGATTTGGCGAAATCCTGAATGACATCGAACAACCCCTCAATAGTGTTAGCGACGACCGCTTGTGTTGCGTCAGACCATACCGTGGCGTACAAGACACTGTTCACTATGCTCGCCAGACGCAGCAGGTCCCACTCTTTGATCCAGTTCCAATCGACCGAGAACGAGTACTGCCAATCCTCAACATCTTCCGTAAGCACGACATCGCGAACCGTATCGTTCATACTGTAGCCGGCACTGTCGATCCTGGCCGTTACCTGACTATCAATACTATGCTCGTGAACCGGTGGGTCATCATCCCAGCTGCGTCCCTCCAGTCGGACCACTTTCATGCCATGATCGAGAAGCTGGCTGTTCTCGGTAAGATTTCTGACCGCCAGAGTGCAGGTGTACCAATCCTGCATGAGGATCTCGAAATCGATCTCCTCGGTCGGATCAGCCCAGGTCATTAGCCACTCTTCGGAAGTGTTGCTGGTGACATCGAGCTGTGTCCAAACGGTGTTAGACCAGTCGCCGGCCAGATCCTGCACTTTGTAATAGATCGTCCAGCGACCTTCGGGCAAGCCGGTGGTATCGAACTCTGCAGAGTCACTGAGATGCCCCAGTCCGGGAGAGTCCCACGACCAGGCCACGATTTGGTCCCCCACGTCCTCAGCGTCACCATGACCTCCAAAGAAGACCACCTGGCTGGGATCGGCAGGATTGGGTGCAATGCTGTCGATAAAAGCCGACGGACGAGTATTGGAGGGAGGATCTACGACGATATCAATGTACACTCGCTGTGACCAGACCTCCTCGTCGACCCTGACACGGAAACCGATTCGGTGTCGTCCCTGTGACAATGAGTTCGTCACGAACGCCTCAGCCGAGTTCAGAAAACCGTCGACATCTGAAATCCATTCAGCCGCATCAGTAGCAAGCGTGTCACCCACCGAATCGGCTCCATGACCGCCAAATGCGACCGGCGAGCCCACCACCGAGACCCCGGGCACAACTGAATCTATCACGGCCAGCGGTGGAATAGAATCGAATGCGATGAATTGCACCAGGAAGGCGTCCAATGCTCCGTCGTAGCTTGAGTCATACGCGTTGAACGTGGTGGGGAAATCGGCGGAGCCGGTGATCCCAGCCACGAATGTCTGGCCAATCAAGCCGATATCCGCAGCTACCGCCCGGCCGTAGTCTGGTCCCGCACCGCCAAGAAAGGTACTGTATATCAAGTGGGTTCCCGTGGTGGACACTTTCGTCACGAAAACGTCTGTACCTCCGTTGTAGTCGGCATCGTAGGGACTGACCGTGGGGTACTCAAGCGACTCGGTTCTTCCAGTCACATAGGCATAGCCGCTCGTATCGACCTCAATATCACGCCCATAGTCCTGCTCTTCGCCACCCAGATAGGTGCTGTACTGCACCGTCCCGAATCGACCGCTGAAGCTGGTGGCGAAGGCATCGCACTCCCCGTTGATTGAGCGGTCATAGGCCAGGTTAGTGGTGTAGAAATCGTCGGACCAGGTGCGACCGGTCAGGACCACCGCCCCGAGAGAACTGTGATCGACAGCTCGAGCGTAGTCACGGTCGGATCCGCCAAGGTAGCTACCCCATTCGAGCTGACTGTAATTGGAGTACTTCATGACGAAGGCATCTTCGACTCCTCCAAAAGTCGCTTGATGCGGCGTTTGTGATCCGCTCAGATCGAGATCCTTCGATCGAGTCATCCCTGCAACCACCACCGTATCCGCAGACTCGCTGAGCGAAACGCCATAGGCGACATCGATATCGCTCCCCCCGATGTAACTGCAGGCCCAGGGTCCATTGGAGTAACCCGAAACGAATCCGTCCCAGGCACCGAGACGATTCTCATGGTGTGAGCTTCCGTCGGTCGGCAGATCATCCGAGAGCGTCATCCCGGCCACGAAGACACCGTCTAGAGAACCCCCCTTGTCTATTCCGAAGCAGACATCGTGATCGCTCCCTCCGAAGTAGGTGCTGTAGCTTCCCTGCTGGCCATCCTCGCTAAGCAGAAAGATAAATCCGTCCGTCGCTCCCAGGGGAGTATCGTACCAGGCGTTCCAGGTTGGGAAATCGGGCGAGTTCGTCATCCCGGCAACTGCAATTGAGTTGTCAAGAGTGGTGACAACCGCCAAACCCCAGTCGTCGCCACTGCCTCCAAAGTAGGTACTGAACCAGGCCTGTCCGGCTAGAGTCAACAGGTCGATGCGAGTAACAAACGCATCCATCTGGCCGGCATTAGCATCCTGAATGGCACCAAAGGCGCCGGTGATGTCAAAATCCACCGACCAGGTATAGCCGGTGACACAGACGCTGTTGTCAAGTAGATCGTCGAACCTGGCGATAGCATAGGCCGCGTCGCGACCGGTACCACCCAGGAAACTGCCGTAGATCAATTCTGGGTCGATAGTCAACTTCTGCCCGCGATCGTAGCTTTTGTCTACCTCAAAGCCAAATACGCCCGGCTCGACAACCTGGAATTGAGCCGACACGGTCTGCGGCGCCGACTTGCCCCCCGAGAAGGCAACCGGGGCCTTTTCCTTCACAAGTCCGAAAGCAGTCGACAGCTGCAGCTCTCCGTCAGCACTCACCGTGATATCCTCGACACCGTGATACTTGACTCGGATCCGATTCGGGTCGGCGCCGGGATGTACGACGAAATCGTACTTCAGCGACTTGGAATTGCCGGAGAACTTCAGATCGATACCATCGTAGACATTCTCGTAGACCACACTCTCGAAACTGCGCACACCGAACTGCCAATCGTCCGGGTTATTCCCAATCACGTAGTTGCTCGTGCCGGGATGCGACTCTCGGCCGATCGGTCGAGCCTTCTCGTTGCGATCGAGCAGTTCGAACTTGATCGCGATGCCTTCCATGATCGGAAGCGGCTCAAAGTCCTCATCGGGGAATCCAACGATATCCCCGTCGGGGACGATCGGTCCCGCGGAATACTCCCCGGTCTCGCGCGCGAAGGTGTAGATTATGGCATCATCGAGGAAATAGGCGCTGGCCATCCCGGCGGTAGCCCGAAACCTCACGCCTTGCGGGAACTGCCCCGCATTCTCCACGAAACCGACCGAACGATCATTGAAAGCATCCAGTAACTCGGCCGCGCCGGCCTGGGAAGGATCCCAACCAGCGCTACTCGAACCGTTTTCCCCCTCCTCTGCTAAAACCGGACAGGCAGCCGCGAACAGCAAGCCGCAAAACAGACAGATAGACCAGATCCATGGTTTCATAGCAGCCTCTTTTCCCTCAGTAATCTGTGGCGATGTCGTACTTCGGCACCGCGTGCGATCACCAATTCATGATTCTTATTGAACGTATTAGAGCAGAGTTGCTGAGCCCAAAGATGGACAGTCCGCTACACGTAGTGTAAGCCCGCACGCACGGTCTGTCAAGCGAGGACAGTCTTGTGAAGTGGATTGCCTGCAATCGGCCGTCTTGTGACGAACGAGCGAGATAAACCCGACGCAAGCGTCGGGCCACCAAGACGAGAGAAACCCACGATCAATGCTGGTCCACCCGGACCGAAGAGAATGGCAGAACCTGAGAAGGTTCTTCCCTACTGAAGAGCTTGGTCGGCGAACGCAAAGACGGACCCACTTTCGATCCCACGCCCGAATGCCGCCGCGGCGCGAAGGGGTAAGACAGCCCCCGGCTGCGAAAGCTGTTGCGAGAATCGCTGTCGTGTGCTAGTTTATAGTAATAGTTTCGGGGATACGTACATCCAGAAAAATATATCGCGACTCCTTGCCAAGGAGGTAGACTATGGCTGAGTCAGTTCGCCGTGCGGACTATTTTCATGTAACTGTCGAGGACAAGCCGGGGGAAGCCCAGCGGCTTCTTGAGTTCTGCAGCGCTCACGCCGTCTCGCTGCTGAATATCACCACTTTCCCGCTCGAAGATGGCAAAGCGCAGATCGATTTCTTTCCCGTCAACACCGAGAAACTCCAGCGCGCCGCCGAAGAGGCCGGGTTTGAGTTAATCGGACCCAAGAAAGCTTTCGTCATCCAGGGCGAGGATCGCCTCGGCGTCCTTACCGAGCATCATCTTCGTCTGGCCAATGCCGGTGTAAATGTGTATGCCTCGAACGGCACTATCACCGGACTGGGTGGATTTGGCTATGTTTTGTGGGTGAAAGACGAGGATTACGAGAAGGCCGCCCAGGCTCTGGGCGTCTAGCGTCACTTGCGATGGGTGCGATTCGCGTGAAGTAGCGGAATCGCTGGCTGGATCTTGTAAGGCAGGATCCTTTTGGATTCTGCCTTCTTCTATTCAGCTTAACTTGTCGGGACCGCGCTGCGCGCCCCTTCGGGCAAGGGTCCCGACCTACCTCTTCCTCGATACGGTTTTCGTAGGTCGGGATGCTTGCCATTCCGACACTCAACGTTTGTCTTAAAAAGGAAGGGGCCCGCTGCGATACCGCGTCGCAACGGGCCGGGGGGATATAGGAAGTCTTTTAGCTCATCTGTCACCGACAGACAATCACACGCCTCAACCAAATCCTGAGTTGCATTTGCCGGGCGATGGTGCTCCACACGGAGCCGCACCCGAGTTCACTACCGGCGTGGCCACCAGCGAGAGCTGTTTGTCGACCTTGTCCGACTTGCATTCCGGGCAATCGGGCCGCTCGTTACTGCTGAGGACCAACTCCTCAAACTTGTGGCTGCAATCGGCGCATTCAAACTTATACAATGGCATCTTCTTACCTCGTTCTAGTCAGAGACCGACATGGCCGCCCCGGCCACCGCACCAATACCTGTCGCCAGATACTGATTGCACATCATCGGTCAGGTGGAGCCGAAGTAGGAATAGGCAGTCGAGAAGAGAAAACCCATCGCCCCACCAGCGAAGGCATAAACCAGGACTCTTTTCCAACCTAACAATCTCATCTCAAACTCCTTGTTGATAGTCCATATTTCCAACCATCAACGGCCCTTTCCGGTTCCCGATACTTAGGTCTAGTCATTGCGAGCGAAGCGAGGCAATCTCCCTTTCAGCCTTAGATTGCCGCGGCCCTGCGGGCCTCGCAAAGACTCGATCGGACCCTATACCGACGCTTCCATGATCGTTTTCAGCGTCATCTCGACATCGCCGGCCAGCTCTTCGAGGCCAACATCGGGCATCATCTGCGCAATGACGCTCGGAAGCATCAGCGCGACGGTCGTTTTTCCGTTCTCTTCGTAGACCGTGTACTTGCAGGGCATCATCAGGGCGACATCGATATCCTTCTGTGTCGCCTTATGGGCAAACCCGGCGTTGCAGACCTCGATTATCTTTAGCGGACCTCGCTCGAGTCCCTTCTCGGCCAGGGTCTGCTGGACGTTGTGTTCGGCCAGCACTCGAAACTTGTGCTCCGGCACCAGCTTGTTGATATTCCCGACTACCTCTTCGAAAGACTTGTCGGACACCATCTTATATGCAAAGTTGTGGTCACCCATGTGAATCTCCGTTCTTGGCCTTTCTTATTGGACCCACTTAGCCCACAAACGATTCAGGATTAATCAACAATTTCGAACGAAGTCTTGACCTCAGCCTTCTCCTGCATTGTCTGGCTCACGACACAGTACTTGCTTTCTGATAACTCAATAGCCTTGGCCAACTTATCAGGGTTGAGATTTTTTCCCTTGGCGATATACTTGACCTCAAACGTATGGAACGGTTTGGGGTACTCCTCGTTCTGGAAGGCTCGCACCTCGATCTCCAGCGACTCCAGCTTCTGTCGTTGCTTCTCGAGAATTCGGACGACATCGATTCCGGTACACCCGGCGATGCCATAAAGAATCAGTTCGGTCGGTTTGAACCCTTCCTCGTTACCGCCAGCCGGCTTGCCGCCATCGGTGATCATGGTGTGTCCGAATGCGGAAACTCCTTCGAACTTCATTCCACCGCCCCAGCTCATCTTGACTTCGATCATCTATCTGCTCCGTTTGTATGGGATTCTGTTCTTCTTGGGGGTATAATTTAACCGCCCGTCGGCTTGCGCACAACAGGCGGTATTCTGGATCTCAAGTAAGCCCTACTAGGCCCAATTGAATATACGACTATAATCCTTCGAGTTGTTGCCTTATTTCCTCAGCGGTCGCAGCCGGCAAGGCACACACCGAGTTGCGACAGAGGTATGCCTTGGCCTCACCATCATTCACTTCACGACCTTCAAAAAGTGGCCCTGATCCGCGCCCCGTGGGCGATTGCGCGATTACACGATTGGGCAAATAGCGGCCAAAAACTTGCTCCAGCATGGCCTCTTTTTCGGCTCCTTCGCCCACCAAAATAATCTCGATCTTTTCCGATTCAAGGTAGTCCGCAGCCATCACTGCACTCGAAAAACCGGAAGGATAGCTCTTCAGCTTACCGGCGAGAGCTTTGAGTCCCTTCTCGCCTGCTTTCGTAAACTCACCGTTTTCGGTGACTCGACCCAGCTTCAGCAGCACCCCAATCATTATTGATCCGGGCGCCGGCACCGAGCTGTCCTCCTCATCACGCGGACGAACGATTAGATCCGACTGACCTTCGGGACGAAGATAGAACACGCCGTTGTCATCAGCGAACAGGTCGATCGCCTTCTCTGCAAACTCCGTCGCCAAATTCAACCACTGCACATTGTCCCCCGAAGGATCTGACTCGTACAGGTCAATCAGACCGCGGCTGTAATAGGCATAGTCCTCAAGGAACTGCCCGGTCGAATGGCGACCCTCACGCCAGGAGTGAGTCAGCTTGCCCGAGCGGTAAAGCTGCTCTTTGACAAACTCGGCATTTGCGATTGCTGCCTCCAGATACCGTGTCTCTCCGGTCACCTGATATCCCCGACAGAGCGCCGTCAATGCCAGACCATTCCAGGAAGTCAGCACCTTGTCATCGGTAAGAGGTCGGATCCGCTTGTCACGGACGGCCATCAGCTTCGCGCGTGCATTCTCCAGAAATGCGAGCGTGTCAGCCTCGGACATCCGCTCGAATGCCTGATATGAATCAGAAGTGATATTGAGAATACTGTGACCCTCGAAGTTGCCCCCTTGCGTCACGCGGTAATACTCGTTGAATTTCTCGGCGTCATCACCGAGGATCTCGTCAATCTCTTCCTTCGACCAGACATAGAACTTGCCTTCCTCTCCCTCACTGTCTGCGTCGAGAGCGGAGTGAAAACCACCGTCCGGGGCACGCATCTCACGCAACATCCAATCGAGCGTCTCGCGGATCACGCGACGGTAGTGCTCGTTGCCGGTCAGCTGATATGCCTCCGCATACAGCGGCACAAGCAAACCATTGTCGTAAAGCATCTTCTCGAAATGCGGCACCAGCCACATCTTGTCGACCGAGTACCGCGCGAACCCGCCTCCTAGATGGTCGTAAATTCCACCGTTGGCCATGCCATCAAGCGCCAGGAATACAAGCTCCAGATAGGTCGAGTCTTTGCTGGCATGGTAATGGCGAAGCATCAACGACAGTTCCAACGCGTGCGGAAACTTGGGCTGGTCGCCGAAGCCTCCGTGGGTACGGTCGAAATTGCGTGTGAGCTGGACCGCTGCCTCGGCTACGAGGCCGGTGGGAAGATCCCCCGGGGGAGTCTGAGCATCGAGCCGCGCGGCCACTTGCCCGAATATCTGATCCGCCGAGCCCGTGATCTTCGCCCGGTCTTCCTTGTAAGTGCGGGCAATCTCGGTGATCACCCGGGTGAACGAGGGCCGCCCGTAGCCATCGACCGGCGGGAAATATGTCCCGGCATAAAACGGTTTGAGATCATTGGTCAGAAATACCGACATCGGCCAGCCACCGTGACCGGTCATCGCCGTCGTGAACGACATGTAGATCTTATCCAGGTCCGGCCGCTGCTCGCGATCGACCTTTATATTAATGTAGTGCTCGTTTAGAATCGCCGCGACCTTCTCGTCCTCGAAAGACTCCCGCTCCATAACATGACACCAGTGACAGGCGGCGTAACCGATCGACAGAAATATCGGCTTATCCTCCTGCCGTGCCCGCTCCAATGCCTCCACCCCCCAGGGATACCAGTCCACCGGATTGTGAGCATGAGACAAAAGATAGGGAGAGTTCTCGCCTTCCAGATGATTGGTAAACTTATGATCGCTCTCGGTCATATCGGACATGCGTGTATCCTTTTCTGCCGTACAGGCGGCCATGGCCGCGGTCACTGTTATTATGAGGACAAACAAGCGAATCATAATTCGGTTCACTCTTGCTGTAATCTTCTTGTGGGTAAGAACCCGCTGCGGGTTCTGCCACTCAAATCATCAGCTCATCAACAGGGCAGAGCCCAAGAAGGTTCTTCCCTACGGAATGCTTGACTACCAAGCCGCTCGTATCGAAATTACTGAGAACCATTCAATCTTGAGAGGGTCCCGATGTCGTGCCGTATTATTTCCGTACATGAGCCGGATCACACCGATAACCTCTGGAAGGCCCATTATGACCTGATGGCAGAACTGAGACTACGTGACGACAGCGACCTCAAGTTTGATACCTGGGAGGAGTTCAAATCCGGTATGCTGTCGCACCATCAGCACAACCCCGAGTTGGACTACGCCTTGATCCTTCGCGACGATCAGGCGGTCGGCTGGTGTCAGTTCTTCGTTCGCAACCCCGGCACCGATGCCCAGCTTCCCCTCGGACCGTTTGAGCTTCTACCCGAACAGATCAACGCCGAACTGGTACGGACACTTGCACGCTGGTTCCTCGAACACCTCGAAATCTGCGACGCCGAGTTTCTTTATAACATGCTCTTCGTGAAGGAATGCGCCGACATGGTAGCATCCTGGGGCGGCAGGCAGTTTAGTCGCGGTCAGCACTTCGTTCTTCATCGGAAAGACATTGCCCAGTCGCTCGTCGACAAGTGGTTGAAAGAGATCCCGGCTGCCAATCCGGAGCTACGGCTTGAGTTCTTCGACGGCGTCCCCGAGGAGTTGCTCGATGAGTACGGCGAGCGATTGGAAGAGGCCCTTCGCGACATGCCGGAAGAGAACGACTCCGGTATGCCGGTGCGGTTCGACCGGGAGAGTTATATCGGCCAGCAGAAATGGCGGCGAGAAAACAACCGTCGCGACATAGTGGCCTTCCTGTTCGATCGCGACAACAACTTGGTTGCCGACTCCGACCTGGTGATCAATCTCAAGCAGCCCAAAACGGTTGACCAGTTGATGACGATGGTGTCACGTGACTATCGGGGTCGTGGTTTGGCCAAATGGCTGAAGGCGGCCATGATCCGTCGGCTGGAAGAGGTCGCACCCAGGTTCGAGAAGATCTCGACCTTGATGCGTGAGGTAAACGAGCCGATCCAGCATATCAACGAGCAACTGGGTTTTGTACTCAACCGCACCGCCCGCGAGTTCAAACTCCCCCGCACCGCCCTTAAGGACTGGCTCACCACCCATCCCGACTGAGCGCCGTAGGGCGGGTCCGTCTTCGAACCCGCCGTGTATCGAGTTTGAGTATCGAGTTTGAGTCATTGCGAGGCCCGCCCTTTTCTAGTCATTGCGAGGCCCGCAGGGCCGCGGCAATCTCCGCAAGCGAACTCAAGATCTTATGGTCGATTGAATACCGCGAAGCGTAAGACACGCTTAGCGTGTCATTCCCTCGAAAGAGGGAACCCATCTTCTCTTCCTCTTCCTCTTCCTCTTCCCCCCTTTTCCGTCATCTCCCTTCTTTCCGTCATCCCTGCCCTCCATCCGTCATCCCAGCCCTCCTTCCGTCATCCCCCTTCTTTCCGTCATTCCTGCGAAGGCAGGAACCCAGGCAAGCCCCGGCCTACCGGCTGACTTCTCTTCCTCTTCGCTTGATATCCCCCGCATCATGGAGTATATTTCCCACGATCAACATCTATAGACCGCAGAGTTGGAGGGGTAAAGCGAAGACAAAGTGAGCTGCTTGCCTACGCTTGGAAGCCGCGACGCACCAAAGAAAGGTTACTATGGCAAATGGTAGTCTGCAGAAGCATGAAGACGATTTGAAGAAGCTTATTCACGAAGGTCAGAAGCTGCTAGTGTCATTCGAGGTTCAACATAGGGGCGAGAAGTTTCTAGGCGAGTTGGCCAACACAGTTAAGGATGAGAAGGAGCGCAAGAAGATACTGAAATCACTTCCTGTGTTCGGTGATGACTACCAGATCTGGTACTCCGAAGCGCTCGTCTTAATCAAGCAACTTCTTCCAGACCGACTAGAAGACTTCAAGCGATTGTACGAGAAACCCAAAACTGCTCGAAAGCAGGTATCGTTTGAGAACTACGTGATTCAGGATGCGTTGGAGGGCCTAGGAATTGTGCATAGTGTATCCAGGGAGAAACTGGTGACTCCTGCGGACGCAATTCCCAAATTCGATCAGCAGATAAACATAGTAAGGTCAATAGAGAGAAGACTCTCGAGTTCGTTGTTTGAGATTAGGCAATTGACTCAAGCTGACTTCTTTGATTCAGAGCTTGATAGCGCACAGGAACTGGTCAAGAATGGCTACTTCCGAGCCGCGGGTGTAATTGCTGGAGTCGTTCTCGAAGGACATCTCTCCCAAGTGTGCATCAACCACAATATCAGGATCAAAAAGAAGAAACCTACGATTAACGACTATGCTCAGCTACTTAAAGACAACAATGTGAGCGATGTTGCCGAATGGAGAAAGATTCAGGGACTAGCCGACAACAGAAACCAGTGTGGTCACAAGCGGCAAGCTGAGCCGAAGCAAGACGACGTCGCGGACCTTATCCGAGGAGTCGGCAAAGCCATCAAGTCGTTGTCTTAGACCGGCAGCCAACCGCAACTTGCCTGGGTTCCTGCCTACGCAGGAATGACGGAGGGGCGCAGGAATGACGGAAAAAGGGGAATGACTCAAAAGGGTCGCTTCTTCTAGAATGAATTCCGCGAAGCGAATAAGCGTCTACGACTCCAGGTCTGAAGACGGACCTTCCCTACTAAGATAGAGAAACCCACCATAAATGGTGGGCCACCAAGAGAAGATGGATTCCCTCTTTCGAGGGAATGACGAAATGGGTGGGAATGACTCGCTTGGGCTCGTCTAAGACACCCGCAGCTCTACTTGATCACTATATGATTGGGGGGCCTCGTCGAGCACGATCGTGTCGGCCAGGCGTTGGGAGACGACCAGCAAGGTCAGGGTCAGGACTATTCTATGTATCCAGCGGTTTGTGTTCATACTCTACTCCATCCATGGAGATTGCCGCGTCGCTGCGCTCCTCGCAATGACTAAAAGGGGCGCTCCTCGCAATGACTACATTTTGGAGCTCGCGGCAATGACAATCGTGTCACATTCAGATCGCGACCACGGCCAAGATGACCAGAAGGTTGCGGAACCAGCGATTACAGTTGGAGTCGTGAGATTTCATGTGAACCATCCATGGTTTCGGTACTGTGAGATTGCCGCGGCCCTCCGGGCCTCGCAATGACTCTGCGCGGCGTCTTCTCAGCTTGACGGCTATGAGGCGCCGTCGGTTTTCATAACCGCCGGGATCGTGCGGGCGATGATCTTAGTATCCTCCCACAGCGACCAGCGGTCGATATATTCCAAATCGAGTTTCATCCAGTCTTCAAAATCGATATTGTTGCGGCCGCTCACCTGCCACAGACAGGTGACGCCCGGCTTGACCGACAGTTTACGATGCTGCCACGGTTCGTACTTGGCGACTTCCTTCGGCAAAGGCGGACGCGGACCGACAATCGACATCTCCCCTTTCAGCACGTTGATGAACTGAGGGAACTCATCGATCGAGTACTTACGCAATATCCGGCCGACTTTGGTGATTCGCGGATCACGCTTCATCTTGAATACCGGGCCGGACATCTCGTTCTGTGACTGCAGTTTCTCTTTCTGAGACTCCGCATTGGCGACCATTGTACGGAATTTGAGCATTTTGAACGGCTTGCCGTTGAGTCCCGAGCGTGTCTGGCGGAAGAAAACGGGGCCCTTGCTGTCCAACTTGATCGCCAGCGCCGCCAGAGCCATAATCGGTGCGGACAGTATCAGTCCGGCCAGCGCTCCCAGACGATCCATGATGGATTTCATAAACATCCGCACCGGGCAATCAGGCACGGCACGATAAAGCAGGGTCGGGATTCCCTTGAGATAACTCGGACGGACCCGCGCCAGGCTGGGATTGAATACCTCCGGCATGAGGCAAACCGTCACGCCCATCTTCTCGGCGATATCGAACACTTCGCGCGTGCGACCCAAATCCTGCGGCTCGACCGCGATCACGAGAGCATCGATCTGGCAGGTCGCCACGATCTTGGCCAGCGAATCGGGGTGGCCCAGAAGAGGCACATCACGATAGCGATACAATCCCTGCTTGTTGTAATCGAGAAATCCGATCAGGAGCGTTTCCATCTCCGGCGAGTCGAGTATAGTGTCGGCGATCTTGCGCGCCTGCTTGCCGGTACCAAGAATCAGCGCTTGCTTCTCGAACCCGGCTTTCCAGGATTTGCGCGCCCGACGGGCCTCCAGCCGCAAATAGGTACGGGCGGCCATCATCAGAAGAATCTGGGCACCCAGATTGACACCCAGGATCAGCCCCATTACGGCCTGATCGAGCGGCCAGGACATCAGGTAGGTAGCGGCACAGAACCCAACTCCGATCACCAGTTCGTCTTCCAGTACGCGACGAGTGCGCATGGGGATCGAATGCGTGATTAATACCGGCTTGGGCTTTCTGAGAATACGATTGAAAAGGCGAAGAACCAGGATGCAGGCAACCATCTGCCAGGCCAGGGCACCAAGTTGCTCGGATACGATCAACACTCCCAGCAGGACACCGATCGACAGAATCGTGGATCCGGTTTGCCCCGCAAGCAGGAGGATAATCTTCCTGGTTTTGTTAGCCATCATAGTTTGTATTCAGTTTCTCAGTTAGCCTGGCGAAGAAGTCGCTTCGAGAATCTAGCTCCACCCTTTGGATGTACTGGTTATTATCGGACCCCGCCCGTGAACCTTTACTTGCGGTTAGAAACCGACCAATTAGGCTCTGGTATTGGCAGTCGGATGCCTTGGCAGGGTTGTCAGGGTAGAAATCCATTTCTTTCCCGAAGTTACTGGTGTCGGCGCCTGCCGCTTACGAGCTTTCCTTGCTCGGACAGGCGCCGTCCAGACAATCTGTTTATTCTTTGCCCACCTCGACCGGTTCGGCCTCTGCGGCCGTCTCGAGATCGGCGTAAACTGTCTCGGTCTTCTTGAGCCGGTTGGCCGGCTTGTCGATTACCTTCTCGCCGGGACGATGCAAGGTCGTCTTGCGCATCTCCGACTTGCTCAGCAGATAGTGCGAGGAAGGCATCTTCTCGAAGGTCTTGATCAACCTGTCGTTGGAGAGCACCGATTGGATCTGATAGCGCAGATACTTCTCCATGTTCGACCAAGGCTGAAGCATCTCCACCTGCACCCTGCTGCGACCCAACGCTTCGGCGACAGCCGACGGATTGGCCACTCTCAGGAGAATGAAATCAGTGGCACAGATACGACACTGCACTCCAATTCGACTGAGCGTAGTCGCCAGACGCAACGACTCCTCGTGCACTTCCTGAAGACGGGTGGACATCGCCTCGTGGTTGACCAGGCTCAGCATGATCGTCTTGCGCACGGTCGCGGAGAAACTGCGGCCGGCATAACCACGGTTGATGGTATCGATAGTCGAAGGATTGGCCATGAGATATCCCGATTCGGCACTGCGAATCGAGAAGGCTGACGAGAACGAGCGCATCACCACGACGTTCTTGCGCTTCTCCAGAAGCGGATATCCGGATACTCCGTAGTAGTCGTAGAAATACTCGTCGATTATCAGCAGTCCGTTGTCGACCGCGTCGGCCAGGTGTTCCATATCGGCCAGGGAACAGTTGGCTCCGGTCAGGCGCGATGGGTTACCCAGATAGATCAAGTCGTGACGGCTGTCGACGTTCTCAATCACCTGTCTCAAGTCGTACGAGAACGGCGAGGCGCCGAAAGTCTCGATCGCTTCCACCCGGGCACGATCAGCCGCCTGGGCGACATCGGCCGGGAGCAGGCCCGCCGAAATCAGGCGAGCATCGGGACTGGCATACATCACCAGCAGTTCGGTCAGGATGTCGGAGTAGTCGACGAAGGGCAGGACGCTGGACTTGCGAGCCATCACCTTCCGCGCCACCATCGCCGACAAATCTTCTAAACGAACGTTGCCGTTAGCACTCAGCATGTTGTTCACTTCTCAACCCCTTTTCTTAGGTCGTTCACGGAGTGGTTGCCGCCACGGGTAGCGGTGGACATGCGTGCCTGGATACACGTGCAGGGAGTGTAGTCGCGAGAAATCCTGTCTTCGAAATGTGAGGTGCGTGACTCCATGTCCTGTCTCCTCAGTTTCTTCCTTCCGCTATATGCTATGGCAAACCGAATGCCGTTTTGCTCAATTCATGAACAGCAGGTCGTTTTTCTCGTAAGTGCTTGTTAACCAAGAGCATCACGATGTGAAGAGGGGTCGGTTTTGAGTTAGAAAAAGGGCTTGGACAGAAAGCCCGGGAAAGCCTTTCCGGGACGGAAAGTCATTCTTTCCCCAAAGAAAAACCGCCCGGGAAGAGGCGTTTCCCGAGCGGTAGACAGGAAGGTAAGAAAACATGGAGATATCTTGTGAAGAAATCTCCTACAGGTTACTTACAATGTAGGCCGAGGTAAGCACACTGGTCACCATAGCCAGCGTCGTCGAGACGAACTTACCCCAATCCCGTTCTCTTTGTATCTTATTGGGCACGACGATCACATCGCCGAGCTGTACTTTGCGCTTCAGAACTTTTTTGCCGGTTTCGACGATTCCGTTGGCCTGGATCAAGCGAATGGCCTTCTTGTCGGCTTGTCGCGTAAGGTTACCGGCGCTCTTGAGATAATGCTTAACGTTTTTGCCTTCGGTGAACTTCAGAGTACCGTTCGATCCCACCGAGCCAATCACCGAGACACCGGAGGGAATCGCCGGCACATAGATCCGGTCGCGCGGCTGAAGAACCACGTCCCCTTCGCGTCCGTTGCTGGCCAAAAGGCGGTCGGTGTCAACGATAATTCGATTGAGCTGATCAGGCTCGAAATACAGTCCGTTCTGATGCTTCACATTGCCCAGGCTGTCGTGGACAATCGGCTGAGAACGGACCAGGATTTCTTCGATCTTCATGCGGCGGATATCCGCCTCGATCGTGTATCTATCCAGAACCAATCCCTTGGGGAATGCCGAGGGCGTGAATCCACCGGCCCGCTGTAACAGCTGATACAGCGTTTCGTTTGGTCCCGCCATGACATACGATCCGGGATAGTAGACTTCGCCCGTAAGGAACACCTCGCGGTTTTCCTTCCATTCCGGAATCTGCCGTACGAAGAGATGGTCATCCCGTTCAAGATGGACCTGGGAGGCGAAGGCTTTGTTGAGTGGAATGTATCTGAGCGACACTTCGCCGCGCTCGTCAAGACTGGCTAGTTCCGCTTGAGTAGTGTCGGCCGAGCGCGTGAACGAGCCGGCCAGGAAAATCAGGTCGGCGGCGGACATGCCATCGTACAGACGGTACCACCCCGGCTTGCGAACCGCACCTTCGACATACACTTTCTGCTCCCAGTTGACTTCGTCCATGGCATAGATATGCAGCGAGTCGCGATCGTGAAGCAGAATGTCGGCGAGACTGTCGCCCGCCTGGATCTCTTCCAAATTGAGCGAGATCACTTCCACTTGCCAGTCGGAGTGATAGCGGAAGAGGTCGGCGCGTTCCAGGAAGACATTGTAGGGATGCAACTTGGCCTGAGCGAGGATATCCGAGACCCGCGTGGTATCGGTGCGCTCGTAATAGCCCGGATGTTGCACCTGCCCGAACAGCCCAACCATGTTGGACTTGGCATCGAATAACGAATGGATCGTAATACGGTCACCGTCAAGAATCTGAATGTTCTCCAGGCTGTCCGAACCGTTTGCCGCCAGGTTGAGATCGATAACTTCCCATTCGTTGCGACCGGAAATCCGCTCCAGCTGAACTCTTTCCAGATACGCTTCTGATGTAGTATTGCCGGCCAGTTGCAGCAGGTCCTTGACCTTCTCATTGCCGGTCAACTCATAGACTGCGCAGCGTTTGATTTCGCCACGGATGGCCGCTCGCGGCCCCACCACGGGTACAAACACCACATCGCCCGACTCCAACCGGATATCGGTCGAGTTGTCTCCCTGAAGTAACAGCTTGTACAGGTCGACTTCGGCGACCGGCTTGCCCCGTCGCATCAGTCTAACCTGGCGCATCGAGCCGCGATCGGTCGGACCGCCGCCGATATACAACGCGTTGAACAACGAGGTCAGCGCCGAAACGGTATAGGCACCCGGTCGCTCTACCTCGCCGGTGACATAGATCCGCACCGAGCGGACCCGTCCCAGGGAGCAGGTTATATCAAAATCGGTGTAGACTTTGCCGAAATGCTTCTTGGCCCGGTCCAGAAATTGGTCGAGCGTCAGGCCCCAGGCGGGAATAGCTCCGACTGTCGGGACGAAGAGCTTCCCTTCGCGATCAACCGTCAGATTGTATTCTTTCTCAACCCGACCCCACAGATAGACAACCACGTTGTCGCCCGGTCCGAGAACATAGTCCGAAGCCGATGCAATATCGACCGGGGGATCGATCTCGGAGGCGCGTTCGAAGAACTCGCGTCCGAACGGAGTCAGCTCACGAAAGCAGGTCGGACCCGGCTCTAAATCCGGAAACGATTCCTGCTGCGGTTCCAGCATATCCTCGGGTTGCGGCTTGGATTCCTCGGCAGATCGCTGCATACGATGGGCTGCCAGCGGATCTTCTTTGTCGCCGTAGAGGTCGGCGCTCTTATAACTTTTGTTGGGGTCCTGCTTGGGTGCGGACTTGCGGTACTTGTCGATGAGGGCCTGTTTCTCCTCATCAGAGAGCTGGCTCAGATCCTGGGCTACCAGAGATTGGAACCAGTTGATTGAGACCAGTACAATCACCAGGATCGCAATGATCAGGATTTTTCTGGACATCTTAACCTTCCTATGGTCTATGTTTAAACGCCTCACGAGCGCCCTGTCAAAACGCTCATGGCCGACCACATTGCAAGGCTGATGCCAACCCCTCCCCTGTTCTTGTTATGGGTTGTATTACAACGACTTAACTGTGCGAGAACCTGCCAGCCCGAATGCGACTCCACTGCGAAACCGGGTCTTAGCTTCCGTACGATGGGAAAAACTGATCTAGTGGGCGGCAGACCTCCCGGTCTGCCCCTAAAGAGTCATTCCCGCGCACGCGCGCACCTATCTCGACTTGGTCTTGGGTGGCCCACCAATTCCGGTAGCGCATTCACTTGCTGCCGTACTACCTCAAAGAAGTCATATCGAGAATGCGAGAGTCTTTCCCGTTGTCATCCAGCGTGCGGTGCCGGCAGACGATGCGACGCAACCACTTCGTCATTCCCGTCACAAAAGCACGCTTCGCGCTGACGAAAGGTGATAGTCGGCGCTTCAGCTTGTCGATCTCGTGACGAAGCAGACTTCGTTATCCCGTTTCCGACCGTCTTACCACGAAGAAAATAGTGGATCGCATTGAACACAATGGCACAAGAGATCGTCTTCACATTGCTAGGGAACCGCCAGATTCAACGACATGTGAAGATCGAATGTGACGGATTATCGAAGGTTTGTCGCTACATGTACCCATAAAGCCGAGATTTTTCTTGACTTGATTTGTGATATAGCGTAATCTCAGTTTAGGGTCATTGTGCGCTGCACATCGCATCGTCGAAAGCGCATCTAGCACGAATCGTTATCGTTGAACTCCGGGAGCTACCCAGCATGGCGAGTCTACGTCACAGCTCCAATCGCAACGACTCGGTGGATAGAACGATCTGTCCGACCTGTGGCAGGAAAACGACTGATTCGGCCGCTCCTGCGATAGTAGATCAGTTCGGACACGCCAATGACAGCGAGCCCGCTCCCGATGCGAGTCGGCCGTCGCGAGTGCCTCACACCTCCATACCCAAATTGCCCAAGCCGAACTCTGTCCCCCCTTCCGGCACCAATGACCAGTTCCGCAGAGAGCGGCGTAGACTCGTAACCCGTCTGAAGGAGAGGATCGTCGACTCGACTATCAGTCAGCTCGTCACTGTAGTCGTTGCGTTCGTGCTTGGACTGGCAGGTTACGGCGCAACCGAGACTTATAACTTTGTAATGGACAGTGAGAATCGCAAGGAGATTCGCCTTTTCGCCAAACAGGGTATCCAAAGCTCTTTGGAAGTCAAAGTCCGCATCAACAAGGACCTGCAGGCTACAGTCAGCCACATCCTCTGGCCGCTAACCACTCAGGCCGAGCTGCTGCTCGACAACATCTCGGCTGAATTGCCACCTGTGGACTTGATTCTGTCCGGCATGACTCTTACTGGTCCGCCAACTGCCATTGAAACTGTCAAGGTAGAGCTGTCGCCCCTACTTAACGACACGCTCGCCACAAACTTCTATGCTACCTTCAAAGTTGTCTCTCCGGCCGATAGGATCGCCCCCGATACAGCTGCCATCCTGATCAGCATCTTCGTGTCTTTCGGCGAAAGAAGTGCCAACTTGCAGACCATGTCAGAGCACGACCTGACTCCTCGACACTGGGCCATTATCGCTGGATTCTACTTGGACGGTATGACGAAGACCATAGATCGAAGCAACCCCGCGCACGTCAAAAAGTATGAGGAGGCTCGCATAGCATTCAACCGGTTTGTAGACAAACACGGTTGGTACCATTCACTCCGCAGAGCCAATGTCTTGCATGGAAACGACTCAATCGCTGCATGTACATACGCGCCGGGCTTCACCGACATCTATGCAGAACACTAAGACTTGACTTCATCGCACTCCAACCCGCCCCCCAGGGCGGGTTCTTTTTGCCTCCGAATCAGTGCTCGGCTTCTGGCTACTTGCTCCAATAGAAAGAGGCGATCGACATTGCTGTCGCCGCCTCGCTATGTTCAGTCTACGGCGCCTGCCTATTGACCGCGTGTTACCTGGAACCTGGAGACCATCTCACGCATTCCTTCAGCCTGGCGATTCAGCTCTTCGGCTGCGGTGGCAGACTGCTCGGCTCCCGTTGCAGATTCACGAGCAATCGTGGAAACCGCCTCGACATTCTTAGAGATCTGCTCAGCAGCTACCGACTGCTCCTCAGCAGCAGTAGCGATCTGTTCGATCATGTTCTGAACCGACTGAGACATGTTGACGATCTCGGTGAGACTGGCGCCGGCTTGATCCGCAAGTTCACGACCGGAATCCACCTCGGAGATGCCTGTCTCCATAGAGGTCACCGCTTCGGTGGTCTCTTCCTGGATACCTTTGATCATGGCGGTGATTTCACCGGTCGCTTTGCCGGTACGTTCGGCCAGCTTGCGGACTTCGTCAGCAACCACTGCAAAACCGCGACCCTGTTCACCCGCCCGGGCAGCTTCGATTGCAGCATTCAAGGCCAGCAGATTGGTTTGGTCGGCGATATCGTCGATGACTCCGATTATCTCACCGATAGACTCGGCCGATTTGGCCAGTTTGCCGATCGACTCGGCCGATTCACGCACCACGGCGGCGATTCTCTGCATACCCTGAATGGTATCGTTGACAATCTGCCCGCCGCTCGTAGCGGTACCGGCAGCACCCTTGGCGCCATCGGTGGCTTCGCCGGCGTTTCGGGAAGTTTCGACGATTGTAGCCGCCATCTCTTCAACGGCGCTTGAAACCTGACCGATCTGACTGGTCTGGTCGTTGGCGCCGCGGGACATTTGCTCCGAGGTTGAAGCTACTTCATTGGCAGCAGAGACCAACTGAGAGGCGTTGTCATCCATCTGGATCACGACACCCGAGAGATTGTGGAGCATTGTCTTGAACGAGTTGCCCAGAACATCATCATCCGACTTGGGCTCGACCCGTACGGTCAGGTCATTCCTGGCAATACTCTCCGCCGCCCCAGCAAGCTCCTTCATATAGGCAATGAGCTTGTTGAAGGCCGTTGCCAGCACGCCAACCTCGTCAGAGGACTTGACGTCGATATTCTGCCGGATATTACCTTCGGAAATCTCCTCGGCCGCTTTAGACATCTGCTGGATAGGAGTCGAGATGCTTCTGGTAATGAAATAAGCTACACCGACGCCCGCAACAATGGCGATGACCGAGAGGATCACGATCAACGTGATCGACTGCGAGTTGGCCGCGACCAGTTCCGGACCAAGCTTGTCCTGGACCGCTTTGATAGACAGTTTCACTTCATCGGCAGCTACAGCGATTTCCGGTCCAATCCTGTCCAGTGTAGAGCTGATGATCTGGTTGCGTTCGGTAATGGCTGAGACAGCATCGTCAAAAGCTGCAAGATAGACATCCTGGACGTCCAGCACCTCGGCAAGCCACTGGCGCCGCTGCGGGTTCTCCAGCTCCCTGTCAAGAATGCCCGTCTCTTCCTCGAACAGCTCGATTTCCTCGTGAACTATGTCAACCTCCCCCTGCTCGTTGTTCTCCAGAAACTTCACCACGTGAAGTCGAGCGAGCAAGAGATGCTTCATGGCCAGGCCCGTGTGAAAGGCGGCTACCAGGTCACCATCTTCGTTGGCCGATAGCAACACCTTGGACAGGGTCTCCTCCATAAACGGGCCTTGAACGTTCAACACGCCGTTGACGGCTTCATTTCTCTTGTCCATCAATGCCGTGACATTGTCGAAAGCGTTCTCGTAAACTGCGAACTCTTCTTCAATATAGTCCACCTTGGCGGCACGTTCTGGATTCTGAATCTCTACCTGGGCCTCCTTCAGGTATCCGTGCATCGACTCCCGGTGCTCGTTGAACTGCTCCTTGTCTTTGTCACTGCCGGTGATGATGTAGTCTTTGACATTCATCCGCACCATCAGCATGTCGGCCTGCATCAGACCAACGAGGTTATTGTCACGAGCCATCTCGCGATACCCGGTGAAGCCCTCCGACGAATCCCTCAAGGAACTAAAGGACATTACGCTAATTACCAGCAGGAGTACCACGGTTACTCCGAAGCCGATTCCCAGCTTTTTGCCAATAGTCAGTCTGCTGAACATTTCATTCCCCTTCTAAATGCGATTCTCGCCCGAGTCACACAAAGTGCTCAGGCATCTACCAGTTCAATACTTCTTTGTCTGTTCAAAGGACTCCGGCAGGACCCCCGTCGGAAACCAGTCTTTACCCCTCTCTTCTTCTGGGAAACTGAGCCGATTTAGATGTCTGTGTCCGGCTGTCGTCCGGCAGCTGAGGAATCCCGCGGCCGCGGTATATCTCAAACCGGTTCGACTAACCCGAGGATGTTCTAGTGAAATCGTTCGTTCTGTAGCCTTGAAGGTGACTCTACGGCTCACCTGAGTCATGATTCTTTCCCAAAAGTACAGACTCACCACCCTTTTCTCTGCTAATAGTCGGCTGACCAGCCCATTTTCTGAATTGTCAGTCAGTAAGAAATTCTGAGTTTTCATCTCAGGTGGCCCACCCTTCCCAGGGTAGGTTTATCTTTATGAGTAGTTCAGTAGGTCGAGACCCCTGCCCGGCGATAGCCGGGTCGCGAAGACAGGTTTCGACATCTTAGGGGAAAAGCGGAGGAAGGCGGACTCGGAGACTCCACTCTGCCCTAGGGACCACACCAAAATGAAGTTGGCGGCACCCAAGGCGGATCCGCCCTGCAGTCAGTGTGTCTTCTACATGTGTTTAGCGCGGATCAAGAGCCCCTCTGGAGTGGCCCACCCTTCCCAAGGCGGGTTTACACAACGATCTACCATCCTCTCCCTATCGAGAGCAAGTGGCAGGCAGCCCAGTGGTCAACCGATTGTCTCGGAGCGATGTTCGAACCGGTCCGGTCGCTGAATGGCATCTAGTATCCAACGCGCCACCGCAGATCGCGAGACAACGGACAGCAAGCTGTACCGATTAACGATTCTTGCCTCACTCTTGAGCGCGTAGTTGACCAGGGTGACCGGCCGCACCACAAGACTGTCCAAATCGCTATTGGCCAGAACCTGTTCCATAGACTCCAGGTCATGGTAGGCTGTTTCGAGGTGTCCCATTCTGAGCAACCTGCGCACTGGCTTAGTCGGGTAGGTGGAGCTACTCCCCACGCCAGCAGCGCTGATTGCGACCAGTCGGTCAACTTGGTTGCTATCCATGGCTCGAACGATTAACGGTGCGCTGCGAGCCATGAAATCAGGAGGCGAGAGCAGCTTCGACCAGGGATTCACTGAGGATCTCCGTCTGATGCCCAAACAGCATGCAACAGCATCCTGGCCTCGAACGGCTGATTCAACCGTATCATAGTCTAGTACGCTGCCGTTGAAGACCGTCACACCCGGTTGATTGAAGTCACTGGCATTGGATCTTACCAGGATCGAAACGTTGAAGCCTCTCTTGACCGCTTCCTGGGTCACTAATCTGCCACAACGACCGCTAGCTCCGAGTATGAGTAACTTGGTAGACAAACGAGACACCCTAACAAGACCTCCTTCGTTGTCCAATAACACCAGAAAACCTACTAAGTGTCAGCTTTCCCTGCAATCGTGTTCCCCGCTATCGATTCGGCTAAGTTTGACAAACCAAAAGAGGCGGTCCCTGGGTGGCCCACCCTTCCCAGGGTGGGTTTACTTTTCCAAGTAGCCAGCCTCTCTATCAGCCCAATCTCCTGATTGTCGGGGATTGCCTCGCTCGAAATGACTGCTCGGTCCGGGATCTCCCCCCTCCCGATCAAGTCGCCCCTCAAACCAGCGCCAAAAACTTCTTAACACACAGCCGTTTAGAAACGTCTATAGACCGCGATGCGAGACGTAGTTAAGGCTGCTTTTTCCCCCTCAACAGCCATCCAAAAAGAGCCTTTGGGCCTCTTGACAAGGGTTGGCCATTATGGTACCTTGACCGAACGTTTTTTTGGCATACAAGCGATTAGAAGCTAGTCGGTTGTAAACATTGCGTGTGAAGTCCGGCGATGTCATAGGAGAGTATGCGTCGGACGGTTATGAGGTATGAATTCAATTCATTGTTCAACTAATATGGAGTCGAGAATGGGAATAGGTAGAGCTTCAGCCTTGATTTTGGCTGCATTTGCCCTGCTCTGTCCTGTGACCCACGCTGGTGGATTCGGCGTTGTTAGTGTGGGTGGCGAAGCAAACGCGATGGGCGGAGCCTTTCGTGGTGTTGCTGACAATTGGACTGCAGCTTACTATAATCCGGCTGGCTATGCTGGTATCAAGGACAACTTGATCGGTGGCGACTACAATTTCGTCCACTGGCGCAACGAGATAACTCCCAACTATCGCTGGGATCTGGAAAACAAACTGTACGAAACCGGCATCACCAACGATATCCAGGTATTCAACCGGCACGATTTCAACAGCACGCCTATCGGCGGAATCGTACTCAAAGTTCCGCTCTTTGGTGAGTCGACAATCGGATTCTCGGCTTATCAGCCGTTTGATTATCACGTCCATTGGGAGATGTACGAGCAAGTCCTGGCTTACAACGACTCCCTCCGGATTCCCCAGAACCAGTTTGAGAATGATTTCGACGTCGCCACTTTCCAGGCCACCATTGCCAAGACTTTTAAGGACGGCAAGCTGGCCCTGGGTCTGGGACTCGAAGTCAATCGTGTGAGCCTCTACTACAGTAACGTGGCTTTCCGCGACAATCCGTATCTCGAGATCGATCCCAATTGGGAAGGCGCCGATCGCCCGTTCGACAAGATCCTTCAGTGGTCAGAGAACAGCGCCAGCGGCTACGGCCTGGGCGTTCGCCTGGGTGCCATGTTCAAGGCTTCCGAGAAGATGAACGTCGGTGCCTCGATTCATCTCCCGGGCAAGGTTGGCCTCACCGGCGACGGCAACGTCAACTACATCCTGCCCAAGCTGGCTCACCCGATCGGTCAGGGCGGTTCGCCGACCAACCTGCTGACTTCCGGCGGCAAGGTTATCGACTCCAGTCTGATGGAAGTCGATGTCACCCTCCCGGGCAGCTTTGGTCTCGGACTGGCCTACAAGTTTTCCGAGAAGTTCCAGCTGTCTGCTGATGTCGCCTATACCATGTGGTCGCAATTCGAAGGCTTTGACTTCGAGTACACCGAACACAAGGGTTTCCGCGGCGCGGCCGACTCGGCCAGCTACCTCGACGGTCAGAACAATCGCGTCTACTATTTGAGGGATTTCTTCCAGACTGAACCGGATGCCCCGGTGGAATGGGACGATGCTCTCACTCTTGCCGGCGGATTCAAGTTCGCCTACAATCCCAACCTTGAACTCATGGGTGGTGTATCCTGGGATCAGTCACCGGCTACTTCGAACAACCTGCAGACGCCGCTGGCTATTGACCTCGGCGAGAAGCTGGGTATCCACGGTGGTATCACGGTACATGTCCAGGAATGGGAACTCACCTTCTCGACTTCCTATATTAAGCACCCCGAAGAGGATGTCTCTGAGTTTGTTGATCTCAACAACGACGGTCTCTTTGACAGCTTCCCCGGAAGCTACAAGGCCGAGACCTACCTTACGACCTTCTCGTTCAATTATCGGTTCTAAGGAGATAAGACATGGCGAAATACATTATACTGGTCGTTGGTCTCCTGGCGCTGATGTTGCCGGGTTGCAGCGATCGTACAGTCGACAAGACGCAAATGGAACTGCAGCGGGGAGTTCTTGACCCCGAACAGGAACATGTCTTCCAGCCGCAGTTGGTTCTCCAAACCAGCGGCAATAAGCTCGCCCTGTTCCAGTTTACCACATACATCCCGCAAGTAACTCTGCCTTACTACGCCGGCGGTCAAGCCCGACAGGTACCGTGGTTGATTCTTCTGGCCCCCGAGGGTGAAGGTCACAACTACTATCTCGATCATGGTCTGGCAGAGTTGGTCGATGAGTTGATCTCCACCGGAGAGATTGAGCCGATGGCCATTGTCTGTATTGGCAACGACCGTACCTTCGGCACTTTCTTCTACGGCGGCCGCAGCTTTGGCGATCGCGAGTTGATCGTGAACGGCGGCGGCGACAAGTTCCTGCCGGGTTACTCGTACGGCGCCGGATTCCATGACCAGGTGCTGGGCGATTCCCTGATTCCCTATCTGGAGTTCTCGCGAGGCGAGTGGCTGATCACCGGCGATTCCGACAAGCGCGGTATTGGTGGTATTGGCACCGGTGCCTACGGCGCCTTCCGCGCGGCCATACGTAATCCCGGACTCTTCGGTTCGGTCTCGGGCATCGACGGCCCGCTCGATTTTGACGGCCCCAACGGTACTTCCGGTCTGATCAGCTTGATGGACTCGGTCTTTGTCGAGCAACCGACGCTGACTTCCGACGAGTTGTTCATTAGCGACATCGACAGCTCGGGAGCTTACCCCATCACGCGCTTGTTCATGGGCGGATCGATGGCCTTCTCGCCGCACGATACGATCATCGATGTGGAGATTCGACGGGTCAACGACTCCATTCGAATTATTCTCGACGCCGCCACCCGTGGTCAGGCTGATTACATCATCACCGATTCGGCCACCCTGGTTTCAAATATCATCACAGCGGGCGACGAGGATCTGGACTTCCACATGCCGTTCAACTTCTCGCAGCGCCCATATGCTCCGATTTGGGACGCCTTGTGGCTGCCGCAGAATCTTGAGAACCTGCTCACCGGCGGCCAGTTGAGTGGCAAGGATGTGTTCGTTGGTTCGAGCACCGAAGCCGGCAAGACTTACCGCGAGCAGACGTTGTCCTGGGTCAGCACCCTCCAGGCGGCGGGTGTCAATCCGCAGGTCTACGAATACAGCGGTTACGAGGGTCGTCCGGCCACCGGCACCCAGTACACCTACGAACTCATGCGTGAGATGCTGATTTTCCATTCCAACAGCTTCCAGAGCCAGGGGAACTAGCACTCTCTCTAGAAAAGACAACCCGGAGACCTCACGATCTCCGGGTTTTTTGATTTATGGAAAGAGACAATCAACATTACGATATCCTCTCGATAGGCGCCCACCCGGACGATGTTGAGGTCGGCACCGGCGGAGTCTTGATCGACATGAAACGCCGCGGGCTCAAGGTCGGCATCATCATTCTAACCGAGGGTGAAATGGGTACC
>Ga0180430_10000420_pt1 | contig 45765 bp, 41 predicted proteins | sample SS_ome_9_FD_132999 | JGI IMG/M metagenome (GOLD analysis project Ga0180430, IMG submission 132999) | Hypersaline lake sediment archaeal communities from the Salton Sea, California, USA - SS_1_S_2 metaG | ecosystem: Environmental > Aquatic > Non-marine Saline and Alkaline > Hypersaline >...
GTACGACCAAGCCTTGCAGACATCGCCTACGACAAGGATCTCTGGATTATCCTCATCCTCAACGAACTCGGCGAAATCGGTCCTGGGGTCCTCTGTCAAGAGAAGACGGCATCGCGGATTGCCCTGGCTTCTGAGATACGCAACGGCCGCGGAAATCGAGCCAAAGAACTCGCTGGAATCAACCGGCAGGCCTAGCTTGGCCAGTTTGGCCTGCATCGATTTGTTGCTGAGAACGGTCGTGTTGGTGCAGAATCGAACGGGTATGGAAAGAGATTTGAGATACGAGATCGTGTCGGCGGCGCCGGGAATGGCTTCACCGCCGACGTACATCACACCGTCGAGATCAAAGAGGAAGCCTTTGATCTCGGAGAAATCGAGTTCTTGACTCACTACTCGGCCAGTTTCTCCAGAATATCCTCGGGGATATCGAAGTTGGAGTAGATCTTCTGGACATCGTCGAGGTCTTCCAACATCTCATACAGCTTGAGCATGCTGGCGGCCTGCTTCTCGGTAGTCAGCTTGACGAAGTCTTTGGGCGTCATAGTGACCTCAGCCGAGACCATGGGAATGCCTTTTTCTTCGATCGCCGAGCGCACGGTGTCGATATCAGCCGGCTGTGTGACCACTTCGAATGTGCCGGATTCGGTCTTGATGTCCTCGGCGCCGGCGTCCATGGCCACTTCCATGACGGTGTCTTCGTCAGAAGCGTCGGCATCGATTACGATCACGCCCTGCTTTTCGAACATCCACGACACACAGCCGGACGCACCCAGGTTGCCGCCGTACTTGGAGAGCGCGTGGCGGACTTCGCCAACGCACCGATTTTTGTTGTCGGTAAGGGCTTCCATGAATATCGCAACGCCACCGGGACCGTAGCCTTCGTAGTTGATCGACTCATAGGTGACACCGGGCAGTTCGCCGGTGCCTTTCATGATCGCGCGCTTGATGTTGTCCGCCGGCATGTTGGAACCTTTGGCGGCTGCGATAGCCGTACGCAAGCGAGGGTTGCCTTCGGGGTCACCACCACCCTCGCGCGCGGCGATGGTGATTTCCTTGATATGGCGAGTGAAGATCTTGCCGCGTTCGGCGTCAAGCTTACCCTTCTTGCGCTTAATTGTTGCCCATTTTGAATGACCGGACATTGGGCCAACCTCCTGTATGGTAAGACAATATCAATATTCAGTTTTTGGTTAGGGCGGCACAAACCGACCCGAATTGGAAAATAACATAAGGTTAGGAATTAGGCAAGTGTGAGATTGTAGGTCTATAATCGAGCGAAACGGGAAGACACCATATCGATACGATGGCGAATCATCGTACCGTTGAGTCCCAGCTCGCCGGTTAGCGGGCCGTCCGGCTCCAGATCTATCAGCTCGAAAATCTGGGCATACAGTTCATACACCATCTGAAGACTCAGGCGGTAGCGCGGCTGCAAATGACGCGCGATCTCCCGAAGTTGAACCGCGGCTCTACATCGATAGTGATGAGCCGTCTTCAGGTAGGTTGCGATCAAGTTCGCATAGGAGTCGTCGGCATCCTGATCGTAAACTCGCTGGCGAAGGGAACCGGATGTCATACTCGACTCAGAAAGAACGCTGTCCGGGAAGTAGTTCAACCCCTCTTCCTGGTCTTTCTTAAGGTCGCGCATGATATGCACCAGGTACGAGAACAGGGCCAGCGGTCGAGCCGCCTTCACAACATTGAAGGACGGGTCGGTGATCTGATGGCCATTGCTTGAGAGCCCGCACAGATGAACAAATACCGCCGCGGGAGCAATAGCCGCCCCCTCGCAATAGCGACGAAACGTGAGAAAGGTGTCGAATCCGTTGTGACGAAGATCGTAGATCATCGCCTTCGCGAGACGTTTCCAGGGCCACAAGGGAATCTGGAATCGGAGGATTTGCTCCTGAACATCCGCTGCCAGACCATCGGCGGCTCCGCCTGAGGCCAGGTCGTCTACCCAGGCGTTCATCTGGGCTTCGAGATGTTCTGCTTCCTCTTCGGAGATAGCCTCCCCTGTTGCGCGGCGCTTGTCGACCAGGTCGTCAATCCAGCGCATCGAACGATAACAGGTACGGAAAGCTTCGTACCGGTCGGCATGCCACGACTGGGCGGCAATATCTAGAATCGGGTTAGAGAGAAGCGAGTCAAAATCGTTGGTTCTCGCCTCATCCGATGTGAGTATGGCGTTCGTGATGTGGGTCATTATCGTTAGTACGCTTATATAACTCGTTTCGTTAGAAGTATCGACAGAAAAAACAAACAGCGACAGCGAAACTTTGTTCACTGTCGCTTCAATATCTTTCCTGGCACCAAGAGGGCCTTTTAATGTCCTGCCCGGGACCGCACTCAGCTGCCGCCGCAGCAATGGGCTGTACGGGGAATCATGAACTTACGCATGGCAGCCTCCTTGTTAGGTTTTGAAAGGCACTTCCCGTTACTGCTCACTCTTGTCCTTTTCTTCAGAGCAACAAGAGGACTTGTCTTCGCTGCCGTCGCAATTGCAATTGCAGCAACAGCAGCCTTTGGCCAGGGCACCCGCCATCATCGGAAGGCAACCACACTCGGCCAGCTTTTTGAACGAGTCTCCTTCGGCTTCGATTCGAAATCCGTTGTCGGTTTCGAACCAGCTTATACTTCCTAGTTTCTTATCCATTCTCACCTCCTTTCATATACTTGTATTAATATATACGCATATCTCAATATATGTTCCCAAAAAATATACTCTCAGCTGTTTTTCTTGGCCCCATCGCCAATATCGATAATTAGACAGTCGCAAAAACCGGCGCAGCAGGCTCTAACGGTGTTCTTTTCGAGGCTGTAGAAGATTCGCTGCCCGTCGCGGCGAGACTCGACAATCCCAGCATCGCGCATGATACCCAGGTGTCGACTGACAGTCGGCTGACTGGCATCGACCAATTCGACGATCTCATTGACCGTCTTCTCCCCCGCCGAAAGGATATGGAGAATCCTGATCCTGGTAGGGTCTCCAAATGCCTTGAAGAGGCGGGAGTAGCCCTTTTCGTCGATGGTTGTTACCGGTTTTCTTTTGCTGCACATAACATCACTGCCTTCTATACGTATATCTATATATCTCAACTCTCGACTAATCAACTTTGTTTCGTGAATCATTCGACAAGAAGCGGTTGCAAATTATGGACGTTTGGCATACATTCACTCGGCATTCGTCGTAGGATCCTCACAACAAGGGAAATGATATGTCTTCGATATTCGATCTGATCATAAACCGTAAAGCCAAGGCCAAGCTGTTTTACGAGGACGATGATGTCATCGTAATTCGGGATCACCGGCCCCAGGCGATGGTACATCTGTTGATCATATGCAAAGAGCCGCACGTTAACTTCTTCGAGGCTCCGGCGAAAACAATCGCAATGATGAACAAAACCGCCAAGCTGATCGCCAAGAAGTTGGGAATAGGCGACCATTTCCGGCTTATCACCAACAACGGCTGGTGCCAGGAAGTACCCCATTTCCATTACCATTTCCTGTCCAATCAGGGGTCTGAGAAGCTGGAGTTCACCGAGATTGGAGGATAAGAAAGCTCTGCCTAAGTCTTGATGTTATCGTGATTTATCGGGATGACAAACTTCTCAGAATCCGGTTGACAAGCTTGGGTAAAAGGCTATCTTGCCGATACGATGAAAGTGTATCAGAATATACTACATAGAGTGCACCCCAAACAGGTTGAGGGGGGGTGTATTGTTTGACCGGAGTTAGGATTCGCGATGACGAGTCTTTCGAGCGAGCCCTTCGGAGGTTTAATAAGTTCTGCGAAAAAGCTGGGATCTTGTCCGACATTAAGAAGCATCAGCATTATGAAAAGCCGTCTGAGGCCCGTAAACGTAAACTGGCCGCGGCACGGCGCAAAGCTCGACGGATGAAATTCAAAGACAATCACAGATAATGTCTCTGACGCTACGTTTAGATCAAGATATCAAAGAGGCCCTCAAGGCAGGTGAGAAGCAAAAGCTGACCGTCCTTCGGGGCCTTAAATCTGCTCTCAAGTACAAGCAGATCGAAATCGGTGAAGAGCTGACCGATGAGCAGTTCCAGGCCGTTATGGGATCGCAGGCTAAGAAGGTCCGTGATTCTCTGGAGCAGTTCGAGAAAGGTGGCCGCGACGATCTGGTTGCCGAGGCTCGTTTTGAACTGGGCGTAATCGAGGCCTATCTTCCTCAGCAGTTGTCGGAAGATGAGCTGCGACAGATAGTTGCCAAGGCAATCGAAGAAAACGAAATCGACTCACCCAAGAAGATCGGCCTTCTCATGAAAGCGGTTATGCCGCTGATCAAAGGTCGAGCAGATGGCAAACAGGTCAACAAATTGGCCATGGAAATCCTTGCCAACTGATTAAAAAACTCTCTATACTTTTCCTTGAAAGTCAATAACCCCACTTGGGAGTGAAATCTTATGAATTGGATCGATGCCATTCTGGTCGTGATTGTTCTGGCCTCTGTGGTGGTCGGCTCCAAAAAGGGGCTGATTCGAGAGCTCATGGCGTTTGTGGTTTTCTTCGTCGCCGTGATCTTCTCAGTCAACTACGTCGACAACTTTGCCGTGTGGGTATACGATCAGGTCGGAGGCTCACCGCTTATCTCCGCTTTCTTGTCCTTCGCTATCCTGCTCGCCGGCTCTTATGCGGCCTTCAAGATTCTCGGATTGCTGTTCTACAAAATCGCCAACCTGAAGCAGAGCGGCAAACGCGATCAGATGGGCGGAGCCCTGATTGGATTTCTCCGCGGCTGGGTCGCGATCGGCTTCTTGACCTTCCTCTCGTTCCTCCTCCCCATGCCGGACATGTACTACAGTACTTTCGAGACCAGCTTCTTTGGCCCTACAGTGGCCAAGACCGTGCCGCTGATGTTCGAGGGCACCTCGCGCCTGCATCCGGACAAACCGAGTTTCATGGAGCAAATGGAAAAGACCTTGCTCGTGGCGCCGGAAGAAACCAACCGAGGCGGCAGCGAGATGGACGAGCACCGTATGGAGGTTCACCAGGTGTTGTATCAAATCGAGAGGTTCTTCTCGACCGATCCCGATCGAACGACCTGATTTACCTTTGATTTCGAGTGCATTCGCATATATTGAGGCCGGTTTAAAACCGGCCTTTTTTATTGATCGATAGACCTGACCATGATTGACAAACACACCCTGCAAACGCTGGAATACAGCAAAGTCATCGATACCGTGGAGGGCAATTGCCTGACACCCTACGGCCGCGTTTACGTTAGCGCAATCGCTCCGCTCGACGACAACGATCTTATCAAGAAGCGTCTGTCCGAAGTATCGCAGATGAAAGATATCATCAACTTTGGTCTGTCTTTCCCGCTTTACCGAATCGAAGAAGATATCAGGGAGGTCCTGAAGCAATCGACAGTGGAAGGCAACCGGCTCGATCCTTCCGAGATTCGGCAGGTACTTGATCTGGTCAACGACTCCATCCGTCTTCATAGCTACGACCAGGAGGAACACGAGAAGTTTCCCGTGATCGCCGAGTATCTGGATCGACTACGGGCTTTCCCTGAGCTTCGGGATGAAATCAACAAAGCGATCGATAAAGACGGCAGTGTAAGAGACAACGCTTCGCCTGCTCTGCGAAAGATCAGAATCGAGTTGAACGAGACACGTCGCAAGATCATGGCCAAGCTTGAGAACATCCTGTCGAACCAGTCCAAGCAGGCGGGCTGGCAGGACGACGTGGTCACGCAGCGCAACGACCGCTATGTCATACCCGTACCGGCAAGTCGGTACGAGTCAGGCTCGGGGATTCTTCACGACCGCTCTCAGAGTGGAAACACGTTCTATGTCGAGCCACAGATCACGGTTGAAATGAACAACCGCGTGAACCTGCTCATGCAAGAAGAACGGCTAGAACTCGACCGTATCCTGAGAGCCCTCACGGCCGAGATCGGCATTCGTTCCGAGGCGCTCCTGGAGAATACTAGGATTATAGGTCAGCTGGATCGCATCCACGCCAGCGCTCTCTTCTCGAACAAGATTGGCGGCAATGCCCCGACGATCATCGACGAGTGTGAAGTCAGTATTCTCGAGGCCCGGCATCCTCTGCTGGTGTTGCAGTTGGGTAGTCTTGAAAAAGTTGTACCGACCGATTTCGAGATCGGCAAGGATCGGCAGGTCATATTGATCACCGGCCCCAACACCGGCGGCAAGACCATTACTCTGAAGACGATTGGACTGTCGGTATTGATGGCCCGTTCGGGATTGCACATTTCGTCCGATGAGAAATCGGTGGTGGGTGTGTTCAACCAGATTCATGCCGACATCGGCGACGAACAGTCGATCGAGCTGTCGCTGTCGACTTTCTCGTCGCACATCACTAATATCATTCGCAGTCTGGAAGATGCTGCGCCCGACACTCTGCTGCTGTTTGATGAAATCGGAGCCGGGACCGATCCCCGCGAAGGATCCGCCTTGGCCGAGTCGATAATCCTCTACGGAATCGACCGCGGAGCTAAGATGGTCGCCACCACGCATTACTCGCAGCTCAAAACGATGGCCATGGAGCATCCGGAGATCGAGAACGCCTCGCTTGAATTCAATCGCGAGACCTTGGCCCCTACCTATCGACTTCAGCTGGGGATACCGGGCTCGTCGTATGCGGTCGAGATCGCCAGCCGTCTGGGAATGCCTAAGTCGATTTGTGATCGCGCCGGGCAGGCGCTGGGGGATCAGGAGAAGTCTCTCACAGAGCTGATTGCATCTCTACAGGAAGACCTGGGTCGGATCAAAGAGGATCGCAAAGAACTCTCCAAACGTCTGGCCAAGGCAAACGCACAGGAACAGTTCTATCGGATGGAAATGGAGCGCCTGCGCGAGGACGTCGACACGCGGAAGAAAAAGTCACTCGAAGAGACCGAGACGTTTCTGACCGAAACCCGCCGCGAAGTCGAGCGACTGGTGGCCGATATCAAGAAGTCTAACGCCGGCAAGTCGGCCGTTCAGGCCTTTCATCAGAACCTCAAGAAACGTCAAGAAAGCCTCCAAAAGCGCACTCAGCCCAAGGCTAAAAGGCCGGTTGAGAATGCTAGCTTCGCCGTCGGTGATATGGTCAGGGTTCTCAGCCTGGACAAACAGGGTGAAATCGAGCAGCTTATCGGTTCCGATCGCGCCAAGGTAAAGATCGGCAACATTGCCACGACCGTGGAGCTTCGCAACCTGAGCCACGTTGACATGCCGACTTCGCAGGCGCCGCTCGCCAAGGCAACGTCGGCTCACGTTCCACAGGATGATGACATCAGCCCCGAGATACACCTCCGCGGCATGACGGTCGAAGAGGCCACCAGTAGCCTTGATCAATATCTCGATCGCGCCGTCCTGGCCGGTCTGACTCAGGTCTATGTGGTCCACGGCAAGGGAACCGGAGCTCTGCGGCGAGCGTTGGCGGAGTACTTGCGTAATCATCGCGATGTCGCCAATATAAGGCTGGGTGACTGGAACGAAGGGGGCGCTGGAGTTACGATCGTAAAACTCAGGGAGTAGGATGATTCCCGAGGAAACTATCGAGCATATTCGACAATCTACCGACATCGTTCAGATTATCGGCGAGTACATCCGACTAAAGAAGCGCGGACGCAATCATCTCGCCCTCTGCCCCTTTCATAAAGAGAAAACCCCTTCCTTCAGCGTTTCCCAGGACAAGCAGATCTTCCATTGCTTCGGATGTGGCAAAGGGGGCAACGTCTTTTCGTTCCTGATGGAACACGAAAAGATGACCTTCGTCGAATCGGTGCGTCATCTCGCTCGCAAGGCCAATATACAGATCCAAGAGGAACGCGGCTCGGACGCCCGCAGAGAGCAACTGGAAAAGCACAACTTCGCCAACCAGGTGGCTCTCGACTACTTCTCGAGACTGCTTCGTTCGCCCAAGTACAAGAATATTCTAGAAGACTACCTCATGAGACGGCGCGGTATTTCAGAGGAAATGATCGAGCTGTTCCAGCTGGGGCTGTCCGGACAGGAATGGGATGGGCTGCTGCGATACGCTCGATCCAAAGATCTGACCGATGAGGACCTGGAAGCAGCCGGTCTGGTACTGAAGTCAGAGAAGAAGGGCAACTATTTCGATCGGTTCCGGCAGCGGTTGATGATTCCGATCTTCAATCTCAGTCAACGACCGATCGCATTCGGTGGACGGACCCTGACCAAGGGTGAACCGGCCAAGTACGTCAATTCGCCCGAAACCGCGCTCTATACCAAAGGCAACGTACTGTACGGACTTAACTTCGCCCGCGACGCCATCCGCGACTCGCGCGAGGCGTTCGTGGTGGAGGGCTACTTCGATGTGATTTCGTTGCGTCAGATCGGTATCGCCAATGTCGTTGCCTCCAGCGGCACCGCCTTTACTTCGCAGCAGGCGCGACTCCTGGCTCGCTTCGCCGAGCTTGTCTACCTGTTCTTTGATTCGGACTCGGCCGGTCAAACCGCGGCCTTGCGTTCGGTCGATGCCCTCTACGATGCCGGGCTCGACGTGAAGGTTATCGTTGGTCCGACGGGCGAGGATCCCGACTCGCTGGCTCGCGAGCAGGGAGCGGAAGCTATCCTGCGACTGACCGATCAAGCGTTGGACTTTATAGAGTTTCGTGTTCGCGATCTCGACCTCAAGGAACTGGGTATCGTCGGCAAAGAGAAACTGATCAAGGAGCTGGCGGCGATTGGCGGCAAGATTGCCGATGCCACCCGCCGCAAACTGTTCTGGTCAGAGGCAGCATCGGCGTTGAAAATCGATCCCGACTTGATGATGCAGCCGAAAGCGAAAGAGCCTCCGCCGGTCGAGTCTACCGATGCCAATCCGCGGCATCGCTACAATCCGGTGGAGTATGAACTGCTGTCATTGATGTTCTCAAGTCCGGGCGATATTGACGTGGTTTTCGAGAGGATTTCTCCTGAGGACTTCGATTCCAAGGAGTTGTCGCGAGTCTTTGCGGCCGTCGCCAATCAGTACTCCCAGGAAGGATTCGTGAGCGCTTCGGCCTTAACGGAACGGATGCAGGATGCGGAGTTTGTCTCGTTGATCACGGCGATTGCGGCCGAAGACAAGGCCGACGATGAGATTTCTGCCGGAGCCACGCAGCTAGTCGAGAGAATGCTGGGAAACAAGCGCAAACGAATCCGCGCCAGGCTGCGGCAGGAGCTTTCCGAAGCGGAAGCTGCCGGTGATACCGAAAAGGCTGCTCGAATCGCGACCGAGATCCGTGACATACTTGAATAACATGCTCAAGAAACTGACCATACGAAACGTCGCTCTGGCCGATCACGTTGACCTGGAGTTTGATTCTGGGCTAACAGTCCTTACCGGTGAAACCGGAGCAGGAAAGTCGGTGCTGGTAAACTCTCTCGCCCTCGCGCTGGGCGCGAGAGCCGACCGTGATTCGGTTCGCCACGGAGAATCTGAGGCTTCGGTTTATGCCGCGTTCGATGGATCAAATCAGACCCTCGAGCTGCAGAGGACGGTAGGCACTTCTTCCGGCTCACGAATCGTCGTCAACGGCGAAAAGGCCACGGCTTCAAGTTTACGAGCGGTAACCTCTCCCCTGGCCGAAATCATGGGGCAACATGCTAATCAGCAACTGCTCGATGAATCTAACCATTTGCTCTTCGTGGACCGATTCGGCAAGCTGGACTCCCAGCGCGAGAAAGTCGAGGGACTGTTCGAGAGTTGGCAGACAGTCCAGGCTGAATGGCTGCGGCTACAGAGACGTCGGGAGCAGCTCCTGGCCGAACAGGAGTTACTGCGCTTTCAACATGATGAGATTGAGAAGGCTCAAGTGCGAATCGGCGAAGAGAATGAGTTGGAGAGAGAGCGCAAGCTCCTTGATTCCGCCCGCGAACTGATGGCCGCCTCCTCGGCGATCGTGGCCGCCCTCGACGGCGAGGATCAGTCGATTTTGAGCGCCATCGCTAACATCCAGAAAGAACTGGACGCTATGGTCGGACGTGATGACACGATTCAGGCTCACTCCGATGATCTGTCGGATATCACCTATCGCCTGCAGGATCTTCGCCAGGCGATCGAGAGCTACGGCGGATCGGTCAAGGACGACCCGGCGCGTCTTGAAGAGATCAATCTCAGGCTCGATGAGCTTTATCGCCTGAAAAAGAAATACGGCGGCTCGGAAGAAACGGTCCTGCAAACGCTGAAGGACGTTGAGATACTCTTGGACAACCGCCCCGATGTCGACGCCGCGATCGATCAACTCGGCCGACAAACCGATACCGCCCGTCAGGCCTATGCCAAGGCGGCGCTGGCGTTGTCAAAGAAGCGGACAACTGTCGCCAGGAAGATCAAGAAGCTTGTCGAGCAGGAACTGCGAGAACTGGCTATAGACAAAGCCGAGTTCACGGCCGCGATGATAAGAGAAGAGGACGACGACGGAATAGAGTGCAACGGCGACCTCGTCAAAGCTCTTCCGGTGGGACTGGAGACGGCCAGGTTTCTGTTTTCGGCCAATCCCGGAGAACCGGCCAAGCCGATGGTGAAGGTCGCCTCGGGAGGTGAAATCTCGCGAGTCCTCCTGGCCATCAAGTCGGCCGAGTTCCAGAAGGCCGGCGGCGGTCGTCCTTTGCTGGTGTTCGATGAAGTCGATGCCGGAATCGGCGGCCAAACAGCCATAGACCTGGCCAACAAGCTTAAACAGCTGTCGGAGAAATCGCAGGTACTCGTAGTGACACACTTGCACCAGATCGCGCGACTGGCCGATCACCATTTTGCGATCTCCAAAGCCACCGACTCAGACGGTCGTAACACTATCCAGGTCAAGCGCTTGACAAAGGGCGAGCGGAAGGCCGAAATCGACCGGATGATAGCTCTCCCCGATCAGTAACTCAATCCCACAGAGCCGCTCCTACCCGGCCTCTCCTTCCAGAAAAACGTTGCTCATTCGTTGAATAATCCGACACTATGTTGAGTATGGTGATCAGAAGGAAGGATATATCAATGCAATCCGATGCTGCCCTGGTCACAATGGTCAAAGATGGCCACAAGAGTGCTTTCAAGGAACTGGTCGAGCGCCATAAAAAGCCGGCCTTCCGTATGGCACTTGGCCTGGTGGGCAACAAGGATGACGCTCACGATATCTCGCAGGAAGCTTTCCTGAGGGTCTATCGTTCGGCGGCTACTTTTGACACCAGCCAACCGTTTCTCCCCTGGTTCTATACCATTATCGCCAACCTGTGCCGTACCTGGCTCAGGAAGCGTAGTCGGACCGAGAACCGTATGGTCGATGTCGAGGATCCTTCGTTTCTCCTGGTCGATAAAGCCGACCCGGAGAAAGAAGTCATGCAAAAAGAAACGCTGTCCCGACTACAGGATGCGCTAATGCAACTGGAGTTCAAGGATCGCGAGATCATCATGCTGCAACATTTCCGTGGGATGTCATACGAGGAGATCGCCGAAATCCTGGATATCCCCAAGGGCACGGTAATGTCGCGGCTCTACTACGCCCGTAAGAAGTTAGCGGCGCTCATGGGGGCCGAGTGATGGAAAGGGATATGAGAGAATATTTAGCCGGGTATGTCGACGGCGAGCTGACGGACGAAGAGCGAAGAGCCTTCGAAGAAAAACTTGCACAAGACCCCGGGTTGCAGGCTGAATTGGAGGAGTTCAGAAAATTGAAAGCGGTCACATCAAGCGTAAGATACGCAGATCTGCCGGACGAAGTCTGGGAGCAATACTGGCACTCAATCTACCGCAAGACCGAACGAGGTATCGGCTGGATTCTGTTTTCGATCGGTGCCATTGTTCTTTTGTGTTTTGGGGGGTATACGCTGTTCAGCGAACTGTGGAGCGATCCCGAAGCCCCGATGTGGCTCAAGATCGGTGTTTCGGCTCTGGGTGCCGGAAGCGTGTTTTTGCTTGTATCTTACGGTCGCGAGCGGCTCTTTGCCTACAATCGTGATCGTTACAAAGAGGTTATGAAATGATTGTTGTCTCTTCGGAGTTTGTGGCCGGCAAGAAGATCAGCAAGACTCTTGGTCTGGTCCGTGGGAACACTATTCGAGCGCGACACGTAGGGCGCGACATTGGAGCCTTCTTCCGCAACCTGGTCGGCGGAGAAGTGACCGAGTATACCAAGCTGTTGGCGGAAGCCCGCGAACAATGTATTGACCGGATGGTCGAGGAGGCCAACTCTCTGGGGGCCAACGCGGTCATCCAGGCAAGATTCTCGACTTCCGAGATGATGCAGGGAGCGGCGGAGCTGCTGGTTTACGGTACGGCCGTGGTCCTGGAAGACGAGTAAGCAGATCCTGATTCACCGCTCAACGATCTACAAAAAAAGCCCGGTCTAACGACCGGGCTTTTTGAATTCTCTTGAAGAATCTTGCTTAGTTGCTACCAAAGTCGAAGGTACCGCCAACAGCAACCTGAAGCATCATCGCCATATCGTCGAACATCACGACGTGGAAACGAGGCATCACGAAGCCGGAGAACTGCTCACCAAACTTCTTTTCGTACTTGACGCCACCAAAGAAGCCGAAAGAATCATCAGCGCCAAAACCGCTGGTGAAGCTCGGGCCACCGTACAGACCGGCGCCGCCCATGAGGAACAGGCCGCCTTCGGTCTCATCGTAGTTCATGGCGTACAGGACCGAAGCCAGGAAGTTCATGCCTGATTCACTGGTGCTCCACAGTTCAACATTGTTGTACTCATAGTCGTAGCTGTAGCTCTGAAACGAGAGTTCACCGCCGAGCATGAGCTTTTCGGACATACCATAATGGAACATCAGGCCGTAGCCGATTCCAGCCGAACGGCTGAGCTTGGCGGAATAGCTAAAGAAGCCGTCGCTGACAGACTCCTCCCAATCATCGAAGCCTTCACCAAATCCAAGAGAATAGCCGAGGAAGCCACTGGCGGCCATGCGACCACTCAGATCATCGTTGGCGGAGGCGCCGGTAGCGAGCAGCATCATCATTGCGGCGATTAACAGAACTTTGCGCATTTCTCGAATCCTTTCAACAGAAAACAGAGTATTGTGGGTTGGTTTGTTCTCAAAGTTAGTTTGTCTCACAACGGTAGGTTCACACAATAACCGACCGCTAATCCTCTAAACAGCACAGAAAAAATGACCTGGATCTCCCCTTGTCAACAAACGATTGAAAAAAAGAACAGTCTAATTGTCAGGCTTGGGCTAGCGATACTCGTCGTATTCCATTGCCGCTCAACGCATTGAACTGACGATACTAGGTTAAATCAGCCCAATTTTCCGATTTCGGTCTCAACTTCCTGCAGGATTTCACCCGACCGAACCAGCTCTTTCATGCGCGTATGATCGGGATAAAGGGGACGATCGACATCGAGGAACTCGACGTATCGACGAATCACTTCTTTGGCCTTGGTTGTCCCTTTGCCGAACTGGTACTCGCGGAAATCGAGAGCCTGAGCCGCAGCCATCAATTCGATTCCGAGAACGCCGTAAGCGTTGTCGAGGATCTGGAAGTTCTTAATCGCGGTGTTCATACCCATCGACACGAAGTCTTCCTGATCGGCGGCAGCTGGAATCGACTGGATCGAGGCTGGAGTGGAGAGAATCCGTTGCTCGACGATCTGCATGTCGGCAGTATACTGGCTGAGCATCAATCCCGAAAACATTCCGGCGCCTTTGGTCAGGAAGGGCGGCAACCCGACACTGAGAGCCGGGTTATTGAGTCGGTTCATCCGCCGCTCCGACATTACGGACACCATCGTGACGCAGGCTCCAGCCATATCCATCGGGACCGCTACCGGCGTGCCCTGGAAATTGGCGCCGGACAGCTGGAGGTCTTCATCGGGGAAGAAAATGGGATTGTCACCGACACCGTTGAGTTCGATTTCCACCTGAGATTTAGCATAAGCAAAAGCATCGTGAGCTGCGCCGACCACCTGGGGCGTGGAGCGCATGGAATAGGCATCCTGCACTTTGCATTCGACCTTGCCTTCGGCCAGATCTCCCCCGGCGACCATCTTCAGAATGGCGGCAGCAGATCTTACTGCCCCGGCAAAGCCTCTTATCTGGTGGAGCTTGGCCGTGTACGGCTTCATATTGGCACGTAGTGCCTCAAGCGACATGGCAGCCGCTATCTCGGCCTGTTTGAGCCAGTTGTCGGCATCGACCAGGAAGATCGCACTCATCGCCGTCAACACGTTGGAGCCGTTTATGACAGCCAGGCCGTCACGGGCTTTCAATCCGGGAATCGGAATGCCGGCCTTGTCCAGGGCTTCTTTGCCATCGAGCAGCTCGCCGTTGTAGTACGCCTTGCCTTCGCCCATCATCAGCAAAGCGATTTGCGACATGGGGGCCAGGTCGCCACAGGCACCGACCGAACCCTTCTGGCAAACAAAGGGTGTGACACCCTTGTTGAGCATATCCACGAGAGTCTGGGTGACTTCGGGGCGCACGCCGCTGTTGCCGTGGGCGTGGACATTGATTCGGGCGGCCATGGCACCGCGGACATACTCGATTGGCGCAGGATCACCGATTCCGGCGGCATGATTGTAGATCAAGTATTTCTGGAAATCCTTGACCTGGTCGTCGTTGAGAACGACTTCCGAGAACTCGCCGATGCCGGTGTTCACCCCGTACATGATTTCACGGGCTTCGATCTTCTTCTCTAACATGGCCCGGCACTTGCGAATACGTTCGACTGCGTCCTCTGGAAGGTTGACCTTCTCGCCGTGGCGAGCAATTTGCACAATCTTCTCTGCAGTAAGTCCGTGTCCGCTCAAATCTATGGCCATGATGAATCTCCAAATCAATTGGGAAATGTAATCGGGGGTCATTCAACCGCCCCAAAGATATACGATTCTCCCGAGTCGTTATGTCGCTTAGGAGAAGTTAGGACCGAAAAAGCGGTTGTCAACCGAATTTGGAGGCCTCATATTGGGGTAATGACAGAAGCTGCATCCATTTCGGAATACATTGCCAGGCAGGAGTTTGTCGCGCTCGATACAGAAACCACGGGGATATGGGCACCGGCCCACCGGGTTGTAGAGATCGCCGCGGTCAAATTCAAGCTGGGCGGGACCATCACCAGCCAGTTCGAGTCGTTCGTTAATCCGGAGCGATCGATGCCTCCCGAGGTAATCAAGATCCACGGAATCACCGACGAAATGCTGGCCGATGCCCCTGACGCCAAGCTGGTCTGGCAGCGATTTATCGAGTTCTGCGGAGATGATTCGATATTGGTGGCTCACAATGCCCCGTTTGACGTCTCTTTTGTTGGCTGTGAACTCGATCGCGAGAAACTGACCATCCCCGAAAACCCGTGCCTCGATACGATCGACCTGTATCAGCGCTTTCACCCCGGTCTGGGATCATACTCCTTGCTGTCATTGGTGAAGCATTTTGGGATTGGTACGTCTCAGGCACACCGGGCGCTATCAGATGCTCGCTACGTGAAGCTGTTAGTCGAGCATATTGCACCCCAACTAGGGCAGTATCAATCTCGGCAGGAGCTGCTGCGACGAGTCACGTCGCTGCACTTGAGCACCTGGAAATCTGAGCCTGGGAACTTCCCTGAGTCAATGGCCGACCTTGAGAACGCGGTAAACAACCGGCTGCGGATTCAGATTGTCTACAAAGGGAACGGTCAGGCGGCCATGGAGCGGATCATTCGTCCCCGAGGCGCCCACGGCCTGGGTACTCGGATCTACATCATGGCTTTTTGTGAAGAAATGCAGGCGGAGCGGACGTTCCGCATCGATCGAATCAAGAGCTACAGAATCCTGGGCAACTAGTTCAGCGAAGCCCAGAACTCCTCGGCAGTCTTGCCGAGGCTCGCTTTCTCCCATTTGCACATATCGTCCGAGGCCAACCCCATGAGACGTTCGACCGTCTTCTCGGCTTCGAACTGAATCCCCGCCTCAGACAACACTGCCTCTCCCCCGCTGCTGATTACCGGCGTGGCGACGCGGTATGGTCGGATCAATGTCATGAGCAGGGCTGCGGCGCGTCCGATGTAACGATCATACACTATGCAGCCTGGTGGAGGGTCGGGGTTCTTTCGAAGGAACTGAACCAGCGGTTCGATACCTGTAGCGTCCGATTCAAACACGATCTGACCGTCGCGGATAATGACAGCCGTGTGCGATGACTCTTTGAATTCCTGGAAAGTGTACATACGTTTCCAAAAGTGCCACGAGGGTCGCCCCCTCGCGGCACCGTGATACTGGTTCGGTTTTAGTGCTCGGTCTTGCCCGAGAACTTGAATGATCCCAGATGAATTGCCGGAACGGTCATACAACCGACGGCGCTCCACCAGGATTCAACGCGCTCGGTCTCTTTCGAGAGAGCTATGGTCGACTTGAATGCCCGGGTGATCGAATCGGTGAATCGAAGGTTCTTGATTCCTGACTTTATCTCGCCGTCCTCGACCAGAAAAGTGCCATCGCGGGTCATACCGGTGAGCACCGCGTTTCGGGTATCAATCAGACCGTTGATGTAATGGAAGCGAGTGACCAAAATGCCCCGCTTCACATTTGATATCATCTTGGTCCGTGGTACTTTCCCTCCGGCCATGAAGATGTTGGCCCCGAAGGCGCCCTCGGAGGTCTCGTCCGGAGTCACACCGTGGCCGGTCGATTTCTTACCCAGCTTCTTGGCCGCAGCCCGGTCGTAAACGACGCCCTTGGCGATACCCTTCTGAAGATAGTAGACCTTCTTTTTGGGAACGCCTTCCATGTCGAAGGGGAAAGCCATCGACTTGGTATCCAGCGCGTTGTCGAAGATGCTGATCTTGTCCGAAGTGAGCTTCTTGCCAATCCTTCCGGAGAGGAATGAGGTCCCCTGCTCGAACGGCTTGGAGCCGAAACTGACGTAGTTGAGCCATTCCATCATTTCGGCAACGGCGGCCGGTTCAAGGATGACCTCGTACTCGCCCGGCTCAAGCTGAATCGGATTCTGCGAACGATCGCATTTTTCGACGGCAATGTCAGCCAGAGAGGCGACATCGATGGCGCCGGCGTTGCGTGCGGTAGCGGCGGCATAGCCAGAGGAATCGTCCGACATGACAATCATGTTAATCCCGGCGCTGGTGGCGGGCTGATAGGCCCGGACACCGTGGCTGTTGAGCACGGCAATCTCGGCCGAACCGGTATTGAACGATCCGGCGACCGTGAAGCCCTTGGCTCCGGCCTTCTTAATCACCTTCCTTACTTCCTTGGCACGAGCAGCAGGAGTGAAGGCTGCCGTGGCAGAGTCGAAAGTATCGATTTCCTTGTACTTGGCCGGCTTGGCCAGTCCGGGGAAGTCAGGATTCTCTGGCTGCTGACGCGCGATTTCAGTCGAATCTTCGAGAGTCTTCTGCAAATCAGCCGTTACGAGCGAGTTGGTCGAGGCTACCCCGACCTTCTTACCCAGGGCGGTACGGAAGAAGACCCGGCTGTTTTTCTCGGCCACATTCTGGTGGATGTATGAGTTCGCATATCGGGTCAGACCGGAGTCGTTGCCGATGTATACGATCTCGGTCTGCTCGGCACCCGACTTGGCCAGCAACTTCTCAAGTTTGGCAAACAGTTTCTTCTGACCTATCATTTGCTCACCCCCACCTTGACATTGTTAAAGCGTGCCGGCGATACTCCGTGGGCAACGTGAGCAGACTGCATCGGCTCCCCTTTGCCGCAGTTGGGAACGCCCCAGATGTGCCAGTGGCTCTTGTTACAGACGGCATCGCAGTTGTTCCAGAACTCGGGAGTGATGCCGGTGTAGGTCGGGTTTTTGAACATCCGTCCGATCTTCCCGTTCTTGATTTCCCAGGCGCACTCGCCTCCGAACTGGAAGTTCAGACGCTGGTCATCGATCGACCAGCTCTTGTTGATATCGAACAGCATTCCCTTTTTGGTGTCGGCGATCAGGCTGTCGAGGTCGGCATCACCCGGCTCAAGGTTGATATTGGTCATGCGAATGATCGGCATGCGATTGAAGCCATCGGCGCGCATGGTGCCGTTGGAACGCTGGCCGATCACCGGAGCCGTCTCGCGGCTCGTCAGATAACCGACAAACTTGCCCTTGCGGATGATCGGCGTCCGCTGGGCTTTGACGCCCTCGTCGTCGTATCCGAAAGTGCCCAGACCACCTTTGTTGGTGGCATCGGCTGTGATATTGACAATCTTCGAGCCGTACTGCAGTTTCTTCAGCTTGTCGACGGTCATGAAGGAACCGCCGGCCAGAGAAATCTCGGTACCGAGAACCCGATCGAGCTCGATCGGGTGTCCGCAGCTCTCGTGAACCTGCAGCGCCATCTGGGGACCACCGATGATGATCGTTGTCTCGGTGTCCGGACAGGGAGCTGCCTTCAGAAGCTGCACGGCTTCGTCGGCAACCCGCTCGGCGTGATCGAGCATGTTCATGGCTTCGACCAGTTCGTATCCGCCGGTACCGTAGTCACCTCCAAACGAGTTCGGATACGACCGCCGGTGGGCTTCTTTGCCGTCGAACGACACGGCTTCAAACCCGCCACCGGATTCGAGCAGGTCCTGTTCGATCTCAGCTCCTTCGGTGGAAACGAAGATCTTGTTGATCTTCCAGAAGTTCATGCCGGCTTCGACAGTCTTGATCTTCTTTGGCTTGCCGGCAACCTTGCTCACCTCGGAAAGGAGGCCGATCTTTTCATCGACCGGGACCTCGAACGGGTCCTTCTTGAACTTGGTCTTGAAGTAGTCGACGAAGACATCCTGATCGGCGAGTGCGACTTTCTCCTTCACCGTGGTCGCTGATGCTTTGGCGATCTTTAGGGCCATGTTGGCGGTGCGTTTCAGGTCGGCGGCTGTCACCGTGTTGGTCGCCGCAAAACCCCAGGCACCGTTGGCCAGGACACGAATGCCGACCCCCACTTCAAGCGTTCGCGACAAACCGTCGACGTTGCCATCGGTCAAGTGCAGCGACTCGCGCTCACGACGAACATACCGACAATCGGCGTAGTCCACCGACTTGGTCTTCAGCCAGTCGACGCACTCCTTCAGTCTTTCTTTCATTTTACCTCCGGGGGCTGGATTGTCTGTGCTTTCACGTTCGGCCAATTTAGGCAAAAGAGTCTGGGCGGTCAAGATCCGGCGTGATTGCTCCGCATCCTTTCCCCGTCGATACGTTCGCAACCGAACAATCGAACTGAACTATTCGCTCCGAATCTCGTCTAAAGAGCTGGGAACCTGAGAGAGGAGATGTGAATGGAATCGACCACTCCGTCGTTTCGCACGGTAATCAAAAACTATGTCTGCGCCTACCCGGAGCCAATCGAAACCGCTCCCGGAGATCCACTCGAAATCGGTAAGAAGGACTGTGAGTATCCCGGCTGGATCTGGGTCACGACAGCCAAAGGTCGCAGCGGATGGATTGCCGACAGTTTCGTGGAGATCGACCCCTCAGACAGTTCAAAGGGACGGGCATTGCGGGACTATACTGCAGCCGAGTTGACCGTGGAGGTTGGCTGCCGGCTGGAGGTAATCATGCAACAGTCAGCCTGGATCTATGCCAGAACCGAGGACGGCCGCGTTGGCTGGGTGCCGCTCGACCATACCCAAGAAGGCACAGACTAGTCTGACGCCCTTGATTGGCATGCCAGGTTTCTTATATTCCTGAAATCGATTGAATAGCAAGTCATAGGAAAGGACCAAAGTCATGCGAAGTCTTTCATGGATTAGACCTGTAGTATTACTGGTCGTCGTTTTATGGATGGGACTCTCCGTCGGCGCGACACAGCTCGCCGAGTTGCAGGAGAATCAAGTCGTTCACGGATTCAAGACTTTGAATCTATACGAGAACGCATCTGGCGAAGTCATGGGAGGGCGCTTCCTCTCGGAAAGGCACGGATTTCTCATCGACCTGTTGATGATCGAATCGGTACCCCAGGCGTTCATGTATGTCAAGACCCCGCCCACTTCGAGCATGGGTGAACCGCATGCCTGCGAGCATCTCTTGCTGGGCAAGGGCAACCGTGGTCGCTATGTCGCCGCCCAGGAAGACATGTCACTTTCGCGCAGCTCGGCTTTCACGAGCCAGGTTCGTACCTGCTATCACTTCAACACCATTGCCGGACCGGAGACATTCTACGAGATCCTCGAAGCCAAACTTCAGGCACTCCTGCACCCGGACTTCACCGACGAGGAAATCCGCCGTGAGGTGTGCCACATTGGGGTAACCGAGGATCCCGAGACCGGTGAGCTGTATCTAGAGGAAAAGGGCACGGTCTATACCGAGATGATTAGCTCTTTCGAGAAGCCCTGGTACTACTACGGAGGTGAAAGCAATCGCCTGGTCTACGGCGACAACCACCCCCTCTACAACAACTCCGGCGGAGATCCCGACTACATGCGGGACATGACCGCTGAGGACATGTGGAATTTCCACAAGGAAACTCACAAGCTTTCAAACATTGGCATGATTGCCTCGATCCCAAGCAAGATCTCTGTCGATGACTTCCTCGTTTCCTGCAACGAACTGCTCGGCCGTTGCGAGAAATTCGAAGCTAAGTACGAAAAGGTTGGGATCAGTGCTATCGAGTACCCTCCGACCCAGCCGGCTCCCGAGGGCACTGTCTCGATAAGGCGTTACCCTTCGTCTAATACCGAGGATCCGGGCTTCATCTCCATCGCTTACCCGGCCCAGCTGAAGATGGACAACGCCGAGCAGACGCTGATGGGGCTGTTCCTGTCCGCCTTCTCTTCCGGCCAGACCTCCAACCTCCACAAGCTGCTCTTCGATTCGCAGACACGCGTAGTTGACCTGGGCGGCGGTTACGTCTATGGCGGTGCCGACACTGACATTGACGTCTCGTTCTACTTCGGCATCGGGAGAATCCCCAGCAGCTACATCACCGAGACCTGGCTGGACAGCATCACTTCCATCGTCGTCAACGAGATGGATCGAATCAGCAGCTGGGAGGACGGTTCTGAAGAACTCCTCGCGTTCAACGAGCGTGCGCTCGGACATCTGGAGCAAAACCAAAAGCAAACACTCAAGTACTTGAACGATCCCCCGATGTTTGGATATCGTTCGGGCGTCGGTGCCGGGTGGATGTCGCTGTTGATGCAGCTGGAAAAGGAGCCGGGATTCCGCAAGGATCTCATGAGCCGCAAGCTTGAGCAGTTCGCAAGAGTGCAACTCGAATCGGGTAAGAACATCTGGCGCGATGCCATTGAGCGCTGGAAGCTCCTCTCCACCAAGCCGTACATTGTCGGCGCCATGCCCAGCCCCGAGTACATGCAGGAGATGGCACAAGCCAAGGAAGAGCGAATCGTCGGATACGTCGAGGACTTCAAGGAGAAGTACGGTGCCGATGACGCTCAGACGGCCATTGCCGCCTATAAGGCGGAGTTTGACGCCAACACTGCCGAGCTTGAGTCGCTGGCGTCCAAGACCAAGCTCCCCGAGTTCACCGACAAGCCACCTATGACTCTCGATCCCCTCCTCGATTACGAGTCGATGAGCGTTCAGGACGTCCCGATCGTAGCGTCGACTTTCGAAAACATGACCTCTTCGCGACTCCAGCTATACTTCGATCTCCATGTCATTCCCGAATCGCTGTTGGTCTATGTCCCGCTTCTCCCCGACCTGGTTTCCGAAGTTGGCGTGATCGAGAACGGCCAGGTGGTAGCATACGATGAGATGGAGCAGCGTATGCGTCGCGAAGTCCTCGGTGTCGGTACCTGGTACGACAACAACAGTACCAGCGGCCGCAACGAGTTCGTTATCTCCGGCCAGGGTGGCAACATCGCCGAGATGAAAAACGCCGTCAAGTGGATCAAGAACATCCTCAACTCTCCATATCTCAGCGAGGACAACCTGCCACGCATGATCGACGTTATCGATCAGGCGCATGCCGGTTTTTCCAGTATGACTCAGGCCCCGGAGGAATACTGGGTGTATGACCCGACCGAGGCCTACCGTTTTCAGGACGATCCGCTCTACCTGGCCAGCCATTCACAGCTGACCCAGGCTCACATGGCCCATCGTCTGCGCTGGATGTTCACCGATCCCGGAACCGTCGAGGGCTTCACGCAAACCCGTAACCTGATGAACCAGCTGAAGGAGTCGGGTGAGGGTTTGGATCGTGACTCCCTGATGGCCTTACTCTCGGCGGCGGAATCTGCGGATAAAGCAGAAAACGCTCTGGTGGGTGACTTGGCGTCCAAGATCACCGGTGCCTCCGACAAACCTCGCAAAGATTTCGCCAAAGCTGCCCAAATGATCAAGCAGGCTCTGCCCGGCATTCCCGATGCCAATTTAGCCGATGATTTCGACTATCTGTGCGATCAGATTGTCAGTGATCTGGGTATCAAGCCGGGACAGGCGATCGAAGAGATGAAACACATGATGGAGCTGTTGCTTCATCGCGACAATGCTCGCGGGGTGATTGTCTCCAACTCGGCGGATCGGCAAGCGGCTCAGGCGGATATCGAAGGCTTGCTGGCCACGTTGAAAGATGCCCCTTCCCAGAAGCAGCAGTACAGCAACAACAAGAGCGTCCTCGACCGCATGTACAGCCGCACCGGAGATGTGGGTGACCCGACCTACGCCGGATACCTGACAGAGGGCACTCGTAACGGAGTCGTGCTCTTCTCAGCTCAGCTGGCGCAGCCGTACGACACGACCGAGGAAGCCATTCTTGACGTCCTCTGCGGCAAGATCTTCGCCGGAGGCGGACCGCACTCAGCCTTTATGAACACCTGGGCGGCCGGATTGGCCTACTCCAATGGTATTCGTCTCAGTCAGACTAGCGGCCGGGTTAACTACTATGCCGAGCGTTGTCCCGATGTTGCACAGACCGTTGCTTTCGTGGTGGATCTGATCAAGAACGCCGAAGACGATCCTGATCTGGTCGACTACTGCGTGGCTCAGATCTTCCTCAACTCACGTTCGCAGGGACGGTATGAAGACCGCGGCATCCAGATGGCAAACTCGATCGTCGATGGCCTGGGTCCGGACGTCCAGGAGGTGTATCGTCGCAAACTTCTGGAGATTGCCAAGAAGGACAACATCTACGAGATCCTCAAGGAGCGCATGGAGAAGGTCTACGGCCAGGTTCTAATCGGATACGGTCCCAAGTCGGAAGAGGGCAAGAGCGCCAACTACTTCCTGATTGGGCCCGAGACTCAATTCGAGTCGCTGGAGCAATACATCGAGCGGACCGAAGGCCAGAACTCGGTCTATCGCCTTTATCCGCGCGACTACTGGCTTACCGCCGGTCAGGAGTAGCGCTCAAGATTTGACAGGACTTAAGTTCGAACGGGGTCGCTTGATCGGCCCCGTTTCTACTCGGAGAGGAAAAAGAATGGAATGGACCCGCGGCGACTATCGTGTTACTGACAGCAACGAAAGGGCAGACATTGATTTCATCGCCGAGTCGCTTGGAACGACATACTGGGCAAACAATCGCCCGAAAGAGATTGTAGAGAAATCCGTTCGTAATTCGATCGTGCTGTCAATGTACGACGGCGATCGACCGATCGGGTTTTCCCGTGTGGTCAGCGACCATGCTACGTTTGCCTGGATTTGCGACGTCTTCGTCCATCCCGACTATCGTGGCGAAGGTCTCGGAGTGTGGCTGGTCGATTGCACCTTGGCTCTTCCCTGTTGCGATGTTCGGCTCAACTTGCTCGGCACCAAAGATGCCCACACTTTGTACGAGAAGTTCGGATTCGAGTCCTATCAGGCGATGATCAAACGCAAACCGGGTTGCTAGACAATCTCCTTCTTGGCCACGAAGATCAGTTCCCCGGGGTACTTGGAACCATACTCGCTACGGTCATAGTCGGCGAACAGCTCGAGTATCTCATAGCCACATCGCGCCAGAAGGTGTTCCGTCTCCCAGCGGAAGATGTACCTCATCGGAAACTCGTGAACCAGCCGCTCGGTTTTGCCCGAGGGATGTGTTACGTAGTAGATGATCTCGATCTGGCTCACCTGTGAGAAGAAGTCACGCGAGACTATCTTGAATCGTCGTTTCATTCTCCTTCCGTCCGGAAGCGTAATCTCCGGCTCCTCCCCCGTCTCCTTAAGCGCGGCCTCATCGCCGAGAAACGGAATCGACGGATTGAAGAGATCCAGTATCAGGATTCCATCGTTGTTCAGGTGCTCATAGATGCAATCCAAGCACTTGATTTGATCGTCCACCGTGGTCAGGTGCTGGAAAGGGCGAAACGGCAAGGTGATCAGGTTGAACTTGCGACCAAGGTTGAACTCCCGCATGTCACCCTGCAAGAGAGTGACACGCTCCCGAACCTCCTCCGGCTCTTTTGCCAGGTACTCGCGACATTTGTTGAGCATGTGATCGGAGAAGTCGAAACCAACGATATCGATTCCTTCTCTTGCGGTAGGAATCAACACGCGCCCGGTGCCACAACCTAATTCAAGGACCGGCCCGCCCGTTTTGACCGCCTCGTCGATAAAGAACTGGACATCGGTACGGTTCTTGTAGACTTCGATGTGATCGTAGAAATCGGCTACGAAGTCAAACGATTGGTATCCGCCGCAATTGTCCATGGTCTTCCCTCCTGGCCTGAACCACAAAAGTTGACAAAAACACCAACCCCCGCGAATCGTAGATTCGCAGGGGACGTAAATTTGGTGGAGCCAAGGGGGGTAGAACCCCTGACCTCATGACTGCCAGTCATGCGCTCTCCCAACTGAGCTATGGCCCCAAACGGACGTTTATTGTACCCATATAATCGGCTGCTGTCAACCCATTTATTAGCCCCGGCTTAGGTCGATTTCTCGGCTGAAGTCGGCAGGTGATTATCACGGACAAGGCAGAAACCGGCGGCGATCAAGACCAGGCCCATACAAACCAGCGTAACCACTCGGTACCGGAAAGCGAACAACTCAGCTTCGGAAATCTTCAAATCAGCCGAGATAGCTGCAAAAAGGCCGGTACACAGTCCCACACCGACCGCCATGCCGATATTACGAGTTGAAGAAACTATGCTGGAGGCGATCGATCGCTGTTCGGCTTTCACTGAGCCCATAAGGGCCGATGTATTAGGCGAATTGAAGATCCCCACTCCGACGCCCAGGGTGGTGAGACATGCGATCAAGTAGGTCGCAGAGGTATCGGGTCCCAGCCCTGCGAGAAACAGCAAGGAAGTCGCCACCAAAAGCAACCCTCCCACGGTAAGGGTCCTAAAACCTATCTTATCCGACAACCGTCCCGACAGCGGCGCCACTATCATCATCGTGACCGGCAAGATGGTCAGGAAGAAACCGACTATCTGCGGGCTATACCCGCGAACATCCTGAAGATAGAAAGGGATCAGGATCAGCGCACCGGCGATTGAGGCGAACATCAAAAACATGGCCGTGACCGAAATCCTCAGCTGTGCGTTGGAGAACATGTTCAGGCCGATCAAGGCCGACTCGGGCCTGGATTCGAGCCGCAGGAATATGACCAGGGATATCAGGCAAGCGGCTGCGAGTGGAAGAATCGGTCCCTCAAGAGAAAACTGCTGGTCCAGCATTGTCAGGGCGAGCATCCCACACAGCAACGTTGCCGAAAGCGCCGCGGCGCTGCCGAGATGGAACTTCCTCTTCGAAATCGGCGACTGAAACCCGCGAAAGACCCAGAACACCAGGCCGAATCCAGCCGCACCCACCGGAAGGACGATATAGAAGACCGACTGCCAGGGCCAGAACTCGAGCACAAGGCCGCCCAGCGGCGGTCCGGTCATCAGCCCCAGCGCCACGACCATGGCCATCATGCCGATACTTCGGCCCCGTTGCTCGGCAGGAAAGACAGTAGTGATAAGCCCCATACCCACCGCCTGGAACATCGCCCCGCCGATCGCCTGGACCACCCGACCAGCCAAAAGCGGATAAAGTGACTCAGAGAGTGCACATACCAGCGTCCCAATCGTCATAAACAAGTAGCCGACTTTGTAAGCAAAAGCGTAGCCTCGACGCCCCATCCAGGCTCCAAATATCATAAGCAGGGAGACGACGGTCAGTTGGTAGGCCAAGACCACCCAGGCAATCGTATCCACCTCGACAGAAAAGTCGGCAGCAATTGTAGGCAGGGCGACATTGAGAATCGATCCTTCAAGAGTACCGATAAACGTTCCCAGCGCCGCGACGGCAAAGAATCTGTATCGATGTTTAGCTGGGGCGTCGGAGATCAAATTGGTCGGTTCCGCTAAGTTATTGTGGCAAAAAAAGATTGACAATGTCTAAGAGCATTTATAAGGTTGTTGCGGGCTGCGGTCAACCTGTTTTTCAGGACCTTACGTTTGAACAACCACGGATGTCATCCGTCCATTTAGTGGGATGAGAGAGACCCGGGCATGGACAATACAATCCCCGAATTGGTCTCACGCTTTGTAGGTGGGGACCACCGGGCCTTTGCCCAATTGGTAGCCCGGTTCCAGAAGAAGATTTATGGTCTGGCGTTCCAGATGATGGGCAACCATTTGGATGCCGATGAAGTAACGCAAGAGACGTTCGTAAGGATCTATAAGAAACGTAAGGACCTAGGAAAAGTAACCCATTTCTCGACATTCCTGGTGCGCGTAGCGACCAACTACGCCATCGACCTGATTCGCAAACGTCGAGGGCACAGCGACATGTCAGAGGATACCACCTCCATGCCTGGCGCCGTGCAACTTGACCTCGCCAAGAAGGTAAAAACACCGGGAGAGGTTTTCGAGAACAAGCGGTTGATGAAGGAGATTGAAGACGCCCTAGAGCAGTTGCCACCCCGACAAAAAGTAACCGCCATACTACACGATATTGAAGGCTACAGCAAAGCTGAAATAGCCAACATTTTCGACTGTCCCCAGGCAACCGTTAGATCGAATCTTCATATCGCCAGAACGAAACTTAAGAAGATTCTCAGGCAGCGACTAAAGCTGAAGGAGCAGAAATGACACATCATGTCGCTTCGTCGCTTCTTGACGACTATCTCGATGGCGACCTCGACCCCACCGTCGCCGGAGAGATCAGCAGACATCTGGAATCGTGTCCGGTATGCCAGGCCGAGTACGAGTCTAGTCTGCGTCTGAAGGAGCTACTCAAGCAACACAACGCGGCACAGCCGGAGCAGGGCTACTGGGAGGAGATCACGCAGCGAATTCACATGCGTACTGTCGAGTCGGACCCAATCAGGCTGGACTCGGACAATTCGGATGATGCTAACACTGTCGACGTGAGACGCGATTTCGTGCGTTCCCTGGCCGCCCTGGCCGCATCGATTGCCATTCTGTTTTCAGCACTGCAGTTTGGACAAACTCGAGACCAGGACAACTACCTTGCGACTGTGGAGGGTCGGGAAATCCTACTGACGAACTATCTGCACGAGGATCTTTCGTCCGAATTAAGTCAAGCCCAGGCCACCGAGATGACCCGAGCCTATTTGCTCCTGGGTTCACCCGGTGTCTCAAGTCGGGGTCTGACAATATCCGATTACCCGAGAGCCAGCAATCCTCAACCCAGATAGCAGACCGGAAAGGGAAGCCGCTTTGCTGAAACTCACCGCCGTCAGCATCGCGTTGCTCGCGACAGTACTATTCGCCGGGTGTTCGGAGACGAACCAACAGATTACTCTGAGGTTCAATACCGATGTCGGCGTGAGACAGGTCCACGAGCAACAGACTAAATCTACCTGGAAAGTTACCGAAGCCGATTCCATAAAGGACGAGGGCAGTGGGATCACCAGGTATACCAGTATCGAAAACGTCATAGCCCTCTCTCCCGATTCTACGATTGAGATTGTCGACTCCTCGATCATCTTCCGCGAGATTCCCAACCCCGAAAAGGACCGCAAACTGGACACGATTCCTGTCCACCGCGTTTACACCTACAAGATTCGTCCCGACGGCGAGTTTGTTGACATTCGTTCGGCCGACCCCGCCGACTCCTCAAAGCTCATCTGGCTCAAGGAGTTCTACCAGCAAGGTTGGCCGCGACTGCCCCACGGAACCGTGGGCGTGGGCTCCTCCTGGGCACACACCACTCCGGTGAAGATGCCGGAAGGTACGGTCGATGCCACCACGACTTACACGCTGACCTCACTCGTCAGAGAATCCGGTTACGATTGTGCCGTGATCGAATACTCTGGAGACGTCTTGCTTCCGTTCGAAGGATACACCAAGGATAACAAGTATGAAGTGGGAGTCGAGCGGACTACCGTCAGCGGTGTGATGTATTTCGCCTACAACGAAGGCATTATCGTCCTTACGCGAGACCGGTGGAAGACAACCGCAGAACGGGACTACATCTGCCACGAGGAGAGCGACACCACTCACGTCGTCGTGAACCGCGAGAACAATGTCGAGTATCGCCTGACCGAATATTCCAAACTCTAGCATGCCCGATCTGTCAAGACAAGAACTAGCCGCCCTCTTTGATCACGCGGCCCTTATGCCCGAAGTGGGCGAGGCCGAGATCGAACAGGTCTGCCGGGAGGCAGCCGAGTTCGGTTTCTTTTCCGTGGCGGTTAACCCGATCTGGGTTACGCAATGTACCGAACATTTGCGTGGCACGACTGTCAAGATCTTGTCAGTCTCAGGTTTTCCCCTTGCTGCTAATCGCACCGACATCAAGGTTGCCGAAGCGGCCAAAGGTGTCGCCGATGGTGCCCACGAAATCGACATGGTGGCCAACGTTGGGTGGCTGGCATCGAACCGATTCTTAGAGGCAGAACAGGAGATCACGGCCGTACGTCGCGACCTTCCTCACAACATCATCCTCAAGGTCATAATCGAGGCCGGCAAGCTCACGACCGAGCAACAGAAGCAGGCCACCCGGGCCGTGATCAACGGCGGCGCTCAGTTCGTGAAGACCTGCACCGGGTTCTTCGGCGGAGCTACGGTCGAGCAGGTCCAAACGCTCGCAGAGGCGGCCGGTGGAAAGATCGAAGTCAAAGCATCCGGGGGGATCAAAACTCTCTCCCAAAGCCTCGATCTCGTCGAGGCAGGATCCACCCGTCTGGGAAGCTCATCATCCGTCTCAATAATGCGAGAGTTCGACGAGCGGAACTGATTTCTCGCGTCACAAGCCAACCAATCTCAACCTTGAAAAAGCATACACGGGATGTTATCTTCTGTTAGATTATGGCGTCGGAAAGAAAACAGAAACGGCCCTTTCTGGGGATGCATTTCAAGTGCTGCAACGTTTATTCTCGAATACCGTTAAATCGGGCGGGTACAGCATTTGTAGGTTGGTGTCCCAGATGTGCCGCTAAAATAGAAGTTAAGGTCTCGCCCACCGGATCCAAAGACCGCTTCTTTACCGCCGGATGAGACTCAGGACCAAGAAGATAAGTATGAAGTCGCGTATAGTTGTAGTCCCTATGGGCGAAACTGATCTCTCCATGATCAACCGCCTGGCCGTTGAACTGGGACCGGTGTTTAGTAAATCGGTAGATATTCTCAAAGGGATGAAGATGCCCTCCGAGGCTCACAACGTCATCCGCAATCAGTACTTTACAGCCGTACTTTTCTCCAAGTTGGAGCGAGTAAAATCTAATCCTCGCGAGAAAGTGATTGCGGTTTGCGAAGAAGATCTGTATTTGCCGGAGGAGGCCTTCGTGATAGGTCACGCCGACAACGTCACCGGCGCAGCCGTGGTATCCTTGTTCCGGATTCGGCAGGAGTTCTATGGGCTGCCCGAGGACGACGCCAAGATCTATCCGAGACTTCGCAAGGAAGCGATGCATCAGCTGGCGCATTTGTACGACCTGGGCGAATGCCGAAATCCTAAGTGCCCCAACTACCATAGTCAGCAGATGCTGGATATCGACAACAAGAACGAAAAGTTCTGCGACATCTGCCAGCGCCAGTTGACCGGCCTGGTTTGAGGTCGTTAACCGGGCGGGCGGGCTTTTGAATCTCGAACAAGTTATCGACCTGGTCAAACAAGACCAGGCCCTGCACTCCAACATTGTCCATTGGAAGACTTTTCAACCACGCCAGGCTCAGTACGGCGACTTCCCCTCCGAAATAGAACCACGACTAAAGCAAGCCCTGGTGTCCCGCGGCATCGACAAGCTCTACTCGCACCAGGCCGAGGCAACTCGCCGGGTAATCGCGGGCGAAAACGTTGTCGTTGTCACGCCGACAGCATCCGGCAAGACAATCTGTTACAACCTTCCCGTGATCAATACTATCATGAAGGATCCGGAGGCGCGGGCGCTCTACCTCTTCCCCACCAAGGCTCTGTCTCAGGACCAGCTCAGTGAACTATACGAGTTGATCCAGGATCTGGAAGTCGACATCAAGACTTTCACCTTCGACGGTGATACACCCAATACGGCGCGCCGGGCGATTCGTAGTGCTGGACACATCGTTATCTCCAATCCAGATATGCTGCATGCGGGTATTCTCCCCCATCACACCAAATGGATCAAGCTATTCGAGAACCTGAAGTATGTCGTGATCGATGAAATCCATCAATACCGCGGCGTCTTCGGTTCTCACCTGGCCAACGTGATCAAGCGGCTTCGAAGGATCTGCGAGTTCTACGGGTCCAAACCGCAGTTCATATGCTGTTCGGCGACCATCTCCAATCCCGATACGCTGGCCTCACGTGTCGTCGGCGAGTCGGTCCAACTGGTCGACAACAACGGCGCCCCCGCCGGCACCAAGCATTTCCTGATATACAACCCGCCGGTCGTCAATCAGCAACTGGGGATCCGTCGCTCGGCCACCAATGAAGCGGCCCGTATCGCGGCAATGTTCTTGCAGCACAAGATCCAAACGATTGTTTTCGCTCATTATCGCCTCTATGTTGAAGTCCTCCTGACCTATCTTCAACGCGAGTTGGGAGGAGACTTCGGTAAGGGGATCGAGATCGCCGGTTACCGAGGCGGTTACCTTCCCAACGAGCGCCGGCGGATCGAGCGCGGACTGCGCGAGGGCTCAATCACAGGCGTGGTGTCGACCAACGCCCTGGAACTGGGCATCGATGTCGGCGGACTCGATGTCTCGATCATTGTCGGTTACCCCGGAACTATCGCCTCGCTTCACCAGCAGGCCGGTCGAGCCGGACGAAGGGCGACAACTTCGCTGACAATCTTGATCGCCAACTCCAATCCTATCAACCAGTACCTTTGCTCGGAACCAAAGTATGTCTTTGACTCCACTCCCGAGTCCGGCATCATCGACCCTGACAACCTGATCATTCGCACCAACCATCTCAAATGCGCCGCATTTGAACTACCGTTTGACCGCAAAGAGATCGAAGCCGAGGACGGCACCACTCAGATACTCGACTACCTGAGCGAATCGGACTTGATACGCAAGACCGGAGATCGCTATCACTACTCTTCCGAGATCTACCCGGCTCAGCAGGTGTCGTTGCGTTCGGCCTCACCGGAAAACTTCGTAATCTTGAACGAGTCGAAGCAGTCGGCCGTGATCGGCGAAGTGGACTACTTCTCCGCACCCATTTTCCTTCATCCCGAAGCGATCTACCTCCACGGGGCCGACCAATATCAGGTGACGCATCTCGATTGGGAAGGTCGAAAGGCGTACGTTAAAGAGGTCCAGGTGGACTATTTCACCGACGCCGAAACCAAGTCCGACCTCAAAGTCCTGGCCGTTGATCAGGAAACGGCTTATGGCGATGCTATGATGTGCTGCGGTGAAGTCAAAGTCTCTATGGTGACCGTGCTATACAAGAAAATCAAGTTCAAGACCCACGAGAACGTCGGTTTCGGCGACCTTGATCTCCCCGAACTGGAGATGCACACCAATGCCTTCTGGTACTCGTTCCCCGAGGACATAGCCGATCACATCGACATGTCCGGCGCCAGTCTGGGCAGCGCTCTGAGAGGCTTGTCCAACATCCTCGGCAAGATCGCCCCTCTCTGGGTGATGTGCGACTCACGCGACCTGCGCTCCATTTCGCAAGTACGCGCGCCCTTCACCGAACGCCCCACCGTCTATGTATATGAGAATATCCCGGGCGGAGTGGGCCTTTCCCAAAAGCTGTTTGCGGAACACGAGCGATGGCTGGATGCGTGCATCGAACACGTCAGTTCCTGCCCTTGCGAACGTGGATGTCCGACCTGTGTGGGACCGCCGATGGATATCGATGCGCGCGGCAAAGACGGCGTGATCGGATTGCTCCGATTTATGACCGCCCACCTGCCGGCTTGAACCAGCTAGAAAACCGAGAACTTGAAGTATTTACGGGGATCCGACTGGATATCGCTCACCAGATTGTTGACACGGGTCATGAGATTCACTGTCTGAACGTATAGGCCGGTATCCGAAACCATCAACCCCAGCGAACCTTCCGCCGCATTCAATTTGGACATGACGGAATCGAGTCGGGCCGTGGTCGAAGCCAGGTTGTCGTAAACGTGAGGGTCGTTCATCAACTTGCCGATGGTCCCGCTGTTTTGACTGACCTGATCGCTCAACTGCGTAACCGCCTCGGCGGTGGTCTCAATTGATTTGGTAATCGTCACCTGGCTTTGCTGTAGGTCTCTTGCCAACACCGAGAGATTGCGGCTCAACTCAGTCATCTGAAGATATAGCTGCTCGTCGGTCGTGAGTTTACCGAGCGTGCCCTCGCCACGATTCATCTTCCCCAGGACACTGTTGATATTGTCAACCAACTCGCCGGCTTCTTCCATAGCCGCGGTACCGGCCGAGAACAACGAAGCCGCCGATCCGACATCACGGGTAGGGATAACGTTGCCTTCGTTAACCGGGCTTCCTCCCGTAGGCCCCGGGATTACCTCGACCATCTTGTCGCCAAGAAGTCCGATCGAACCCAACTGCACCTCGCTGCCCATCGTTATCAGAGGCCATACCGACTCTTTGACCAGGAAGTTGACTTTGATCTTTCGCAATGAGTCGAGATTCACGAACTCGAGCGTCCGCACATTGCCGACTTCCATACCGGCCACCCAGACCGGAGAGCCTTTCACCAGTCCGTTTACATTGGCGAAGTAAGCGACAAACTCGATTTTGGGAGAGAAGAACGAAGCTCCCCCACCGGTCAACGAAGCCCACATCGCGACTACCAGCGCGACAATGAGAATCGAACCCAGTTTCAGAGTGCTCCATTTGCTTGTGGTCGTTCTTTGCATGTATCTGTACCCGTATTTCGTGTCTAAGGCAAAACGCTCACAGGGAGCGACTAGCTTTCTTCTTGAGGCGACTCACTTTCATTCTGAGCGACAACATCCGACAGGCGACTCTCGATAACTCCCGTAACAGAGGCTCGGAACGGCGCCAGAAATGACAGCACCTTGGGATCACGGCTGTCACGCAGTTCATCGAGCGAGCCGTCGAAGACCATGTGACCATCGATTATCACGACATACCGATCGGCAATCGCGATCGCATCTGCAATCTGGTGTGTCACGACCACGGTCGAAAGGTTTTTTTCGCGATGCAACTGCTCGATTAGTCCCAGGATATTGTGGGTCGACCGTGGATCCAGTCCGGTTGTGGGCTCATCGTAAAGCATTATCGTCGGATCGGTTGACAGCAACGCCCGCCCGATGGCCACGCGTCGTCTCATACCACCGGACAGCTGCTCAGGCAAGAGATCAATGACTTCGTCACAGTTGAGACCGACCTCGCCCAGCATTCGACAGGCTCGTTGATCGATCTCTTCCCACTTCAGCTTACTATGTTCGAGCAAGTAATACCCGACGTTCTCCCCGACAGTCAGGGAATCGAACAAGGCCCCTTCCTGGAAGACCATGCCGATGTTCTTTCGGATCTGTCGCCTCTTTGATTCCCTCAGCTTGCCGATGTCGTGACCATCGACAATGACTTCCCCGTCGCTGGCATTCTCCAACCCCAATATAAGGCGCAGAATCGTGGACTTTCCAGAGCCGGAAGGTCCCATGATTGCCACCGCCTCGCCATCGTCAACCGAGAACGAGACTCCCTGGAGTACCTGCTTTTCGCCGTAGGCGAAACTGACGCTGCGTAGTTGGATCACATGTAACCCTTCAGGTAGTCAGAGACGAACTTGGTGATGAGGAAGTTGACGATCAAAATCGATATTGAGCAGGCCACCACGGAGTTGGTGGTTGCCTGACCCACGCCCTTGGTCCCGCCTCGGGAATTGAAGCCAAAGTAACAGGCGATAAAGGCAATCACGAAAGAGAAGGCAATCGGCTTCAAGATCCCCATGAAGAGATTACCAAACACCATCCGCTCCATTACAGCCGACCAGTAGATATTCGACGAGACGTGGGCGAGATAGACAGCAATCAACCAGCCACCCAACAGCGCGATGGCATCGCAAATGATCGTCAATGCCGGCAACATCAGAATCAAGGCCACCATTCTTGGCACGGCGATCTTAGCTATAGGATCAATACCGAAAGCTGTCATAGCATCGAGCTGCTGTGAGGATTTCATGGCGCCTATCTCGGCGGTGATACTGGAGGCCACCCGTGCCGCAAACATGAGACCGGTCAGTACCGGACCCAGCTCTCTCAGAATGGCGATTGCCATAATCCGGCCAAGGTAGTTTTTGGCTCCGAAATCACCCAACTCGTGAGCGAAGGCAAGCGCAAATCCTTCGCCGGCAAAGACACCTGTCAGAAGAATCAGGTAGAGCGAGCCATAGCCGATGGTGTACATCTGCTCTAGCGTCTCAGAAAAGTAGGTCTTGCGGAAAAACAGGGCCGCGATCATTCTAACTGAGAAGTAGAACAGCTCCTGGGTTGACTTGGCGGCAAATTTCAGCCGGTTGTTGATCGCGGTAAATGTTGACATTAGCTATTTCCTGTTCGGGGGCATTCTATCCGTTCGCTCACCGAGAGTCAAGGTTTTTGGGGGAATCCTCTGGGGATGAACCAAAATGAGCAAGCGAGAATCGACGCCCACTAGCCGTCTCCCAGGACACGATCGATTGTTAGCCTGGAGATTTTCGCCAAACCCTGATTACTCAGCCGATACTCGGCCAGAGCAATCAGCCCGAACGACAAAGCCCATCCCCTCCCTCTCTCCCAGACGGCGTCTTCACAATCGACAAGATGACGGAAGGCCTCACGGACCTTGCAATCCAACAATGTCCAGGCAGCCATCATATCACAGGCAGGATCACCAACGGCCATCCCTCCAAAGTCAATCACCGCGCACACCCTTTCCTCCTGAATCAGGATGTTGCCCGGATGCAGGTCTCCGTGAATCCAACAGGTCTTGGTTGCCCCCCCACAAGATGCAAGCGACTCTTCCCAGATCGCCAGGGACTTGTCGGCATCGATTTCGTCCCGTAGTCTGTGCACGGATTCTCTAACAGCTTCATCCCGTTGCTCCAAAGGAACACCGCGATAAAAGTTATGGGCTCCGGGGGGCGGCCCGCCGTCCGGACCAGCGCTGTGCAGGGCTCTAACAAATCCGCCCAGGCTTTTGGCCAGCCCAACCTCGTCGACTATTTTCGACCCTGCCAGGGTCTGTCCTTCGAACCAGGGGCACACTGACCAATGGAAGGGGTAATCGTCGGCTGGATTGCCGACAAACACAGGTTGCGGTACTTTCAGAGGGAGTTGCGGCGCCAGCACGGGAAGCCACTCGGCTTCTTTGAGGACCTGTTGGGAGGCGCCTTCGAAGCGAGGAAGTCGGACCACCAGATCGGTGCCAAGGCGCCAGAGGTTGTTATCGGTACCGCTGGACTCGACATATCGAAGATCTCGACCTGCGTATCGGGGGCATTGCAGGGATACCAGGGTCTCCACAAACGACTTATCAGGCCGAGTATCACACCCTATGAGTCTGTCGTTCACAAGCGGCTCCTCCGAAAGCCCAGTGAATCATCAACTACCTCGAATACTTGGGGCCAAATCACAAGCTTTGGCTTATATTAGCGCCAACAATATGGAACCGACATGCGTTTTGTTCCATTGTGAGGTTGTACGACTTTGACAGATTAGAGATTCTATAAAATGGACAATACATCAAAAAAACGCGCTCATTGTGTCGCCCTGTTCTCGGGTGGGCTTGATTCCGCTCTCGCTATTCTGCTGATGTTGAAACAGGATATCGAGGTTACCGCGATCACTTTCATGACTCACTTCGGTTGTGACCTGGGAGATCGCTCCTCCTGTGGCTCTGATCCCTATCCGGCTGCAGAGAAGTTCGGATTCAACGTCAAGCTGATGCATCTGGGTCAGAAGTTCGTCGACATCGTCAAAGCCCCCCGGTTTGGCTACGGCAAGAACATGAATCCCTGTGTCGACTGCCGCATACTGATGCTCTCGGAGGCCAAGGAGTTCATGGAGATGTCCGGTGCTGACTTTATCGTTACGGGTGAAGTCATGGGCCAGCGGCCAAAGTCACAGGTAAAGGACAAACTCAACCTGACGGCAAAAGAGGCGGGACTCAAGGGCAAGCTTCTCCGTCCTCTTTCAGCCAAGCTTCTGGAGCCAACCGACGCCGAGTTATCCGGCCTGGTGGATCGTGAAAAACTCGAGGGTATCAGCGGACGCAGCCGCAAACGACAAATGGAGCTGGCCAAAGAGTTTGGCCTGGAGGACTACCCCTCGCCGGCATCGGGCTGCCTTCTGACCGACTCGGGATACTCTAATCGACTGCGTGACCTACTGGCCCACACCGACAACATCACTTTCAACGACCTGAACCTGTTGCGCCACGGCCGTCACTTCCGCCTCGATGACAACACCAAACTGATTGTGGGACGAAACGACTCCGACAACAAGGGCATCCTGGCCAACAAGCAAGAGCATCATGTCCAAATCGAAGCCATGGGAATCGGTTCGCCGATCACTCTGCTCATAGGCGACGCCTCCGAAGCCAATCTTGAGAAAGCGGCGCAGATCACCGCCCGGTACTCCTCGGCCAAGAACGAACCGAAAGTGAATGTCACGCTCTTCAAGGATTCGTCGGAAGAAGAGATCGTAGTGGCACCCACGAGCCCCGAAGATTTGCAGGCGAAGTCGCTCAGCTAGATCCATCGCTCCCCTTTTTCATCGTCCGTTTCTCGCAACCAAACGTACAAAGCTTGCCAAGTTGTTCGGCAAAGCGTAACGTTTGCCCAAGTTGACGATAACCCAAGCTGAGTAACGAGAATCATGAACTGTCCACGCATTTGCTTCCCCTTCGTGACCATCCTGTTAATCGTCTTGCTGCCAGGGGTGACAAGCCTTGAGGCTGTCGGGCCGGTGCCTCAGGCTGATTCCGCCAAGTTCGTGGAAGCGGTCGGGCTCTATGAAGAACGAGAGTTCAACGATTCACATCGAATCTTGTCGGACCTGATCGAAGCCGGATCGATCCATCCCGTCTATTACTACTATCTGGGACTGATCTACCACGAAGTTGAGGAGTATGAACGCGCTAAGGAGAACTACTTCAAGGCCGCGGAGTTGGACTCAACCTACCCCGATCCCTGGTCCGATCTGGCTGTTCTGCACCGTCAAAACGGGGATCTTGAGGCAGCAATCAAGTATGGGCGCAAGTGTGTCTCGATCGACTCCACGTTCACCAACGGCTATCTCAATCTTGGCACCGCATATACCCACAGCGGAGACACCGCCGCCGCCAACAAGGCCTTCCTGACAGCCGCAGCTCTAGATCCCGACCGAGTCTATGACCTCGGCACCCAGATCCTCGTGCAGAACAATAGTCCGGAGTATGCGCTCCTGTACTTCGAGTACGTGCTTGCGATCTATCCTGATCACCCGCTGGCCCTGCTATACAGCGCCCAGTGCTTCCGGATGCTCGACCTTCCCGAGGAGGCCGAGATTCGTTTGTCATACGGAGTCGAGACCTGTCCGATGGATTTCGAGACATTCGATATCATTTACGCCTCCTATTTCCGCATCCTGTTTGATCTAGGAAAGTTCGAGGAAATCCTGAGCAACTCGGCTTTCCGCGTGGGCTCCGAATACGCGCCCTCCCACTACTTCAACGCTCTGGCCCATTTCAGGCTGGGGAATCTGGAGGAATCCGAGAAGAGTGCCAGGGAGTACTTTCGACTGGCAGAAGAGACATCTCCCGAAGATCTGACGTCGTGGCTCGAGCAGGAGGCAAACACTTCGGCCGAGCGACAGGCGGCCGGGAGATAGCGGACTAGCCCCAATGGAAAAGGTCTCAACTTTCGCTGAGACCTTTCTCTCCTCACCAATCGGGGAATGTTAAGACAGCGTCACCGCCAAGAGCGCTGCCTTCCATCACAGAAATCGGCAGGTTGCGGGCATGCCTAGGTTAAGTTCTGGCTTCCCCGATATGCCTATACTATATACAAACGGCATGCCAACCCCTTCCCATTCTAGCCATCGCGTTGTAGCACAACAGATTACGATGCGAAAACGACGCGCAATGCGAACAGTGACGGACAGTATCGCAAGAACTGTGTCGTAGTTGACGCAGAAAGTGTGTTCTGCGTAGGATTTAGCCGGTTCTGGAGGTATTGGAGCCGAGTTGCAGCGAATTGAAAAGCGCCTTCCCGTGGCAACAGGAAGGCGCGACAGATATCAATTTCGCTATACTTGCAACTCTATTTTGAAGATTCAGAAGCTTACTTCAGCAGCATCATCTTCTTGGTAGCCGTGTTGGATTCGGTCACCAATTTGTAGAAATAGACGCCACTGGCGTTTCCATCGGCGCTCCAAAGAACGTCGTGCTTGCCCGCATCCAGGCGACCGTCAACCAGGGTGGCGACGCTCTGACCGAGGACGTTGAAGATCTCAAGTCTGACCTGAGAAGCTTTGGGCAGCGAGAAGCTCACGGTAGTCGTGGGGTTGAACGGGTTCGGATAGTTCTGAGCCAGTTCAAACACATCCGGGACTTCCGGGCTGGTTACACCACTGAGGGATACTGTAACATTCTCGAACTCCGGCTTCTCGGTGGTGATTTGGTCACCATCGTGATAGACGAAGGTCAGAGAGTGATACGGAACTTCCGTGGTAATCGCTTCGAGAGTAATGTCGTCGATCGACTGATCATCAACGCGGAAATGCAGCTTGGCCACAGTACCGGTGCCGGCCTCGAGATCGGGCTTGGCTTCGTGAGTCATCTGCGGCAGCAGACCGATCACGACGGTCTTCTCTTCGTTGTTGATATTGGCAATCTTGAGATCAAAGTACTCGACACGAGTGTCTTCAAAAGTCACCGCTTCCAGGGTCACACCCTCGGAGAAACCGAGCGCAATATCCATGGCCGCCAGGTTGTCCTGGTTGGTCACGTTGAGCGGTACGACGATAGTGTTCTCTTCACCGGAGAAAGCCTGAGCCGCACCAAACTTGTCAGCTGCGGCAAATACGAGTGACGGTACCAACAGCATGGTCACTACCACCATCGTAAGTTTAGTTCTCTTCAGCAAGGTCCACCTCCTCACCATAAGTCCTTTTAGTTTCCATTATTCGGCTGTTTATCACGTTGTCCTTACGTGAATCTCTACAGCCGCATTTACTGCAATACGACCTGCAATCGGTGAAGTTAATTACGGATTCAAATGGATTTGCGAATATCATCGAGGGTCGGTGCGGTCTCCCTGTTTATAAGTTACGAAATTGCCCTGTTTTGTCAAGATCAATTCTTGTATTGCCCATTCTGTATTTGCAACCGGGGCAAGTATTTGATGGCTGTGGAAAATCGTCCCAAGGTGCTTGCAATCCTTGATACACTAAAAGCAATACGTAGGTTCCGTAAAAAACTCAACTATTATTAGGCTTAATGTTAATCTAACATGGTTTTAGGTGTGTGAGTGGAGATCGTCGCAGTAGTTGCGACAATCCCCTACTCTGTCAATCCCACGTGCTTAATCCCAGACACGCCTATTGGTCGAAGAAAGACCGGAAAGGTTCGGGTTCGAACCATCGAAGTCGGCCACGCCGCCCACACAAATCCTTGACAGGTGTGCGGTTGGGAGGTTTTAATAGATCAATCGGATAAACGTATACCCACAGGAGGTTCAGTGGCAGAGGACTCCCCTAACAACAAGTTCGAACCAGTTGTCCCGGCTGGACAGACAGTCGCCGAAGTTACTATCAAGGCGGTAATCCTGGGATCGATAATCTCCGTGGTGTTCGGAGTAGCCAATGCTTATCTCGGACTCAAGTTCGGGATGACTGTTTCGGCCTCGATCCCGGCCGCGGTAATCTCAATGGCCATCCTGCGAGCCGTTGCCGGCCGCAATGTGACCGTGCTCGAGAATAACATCGTGCAGACCATCGGCTCGGCCGGCGAATCACTCGCCGCGGGTATCATTTTTACCGTGCCGGCCTTCTTTATATGGGCCGCCAATGAGCAGTTGGTCGCCCAGGGCTACTATCACCACGTTTCCGAATGGCAGATTTTCTTCCTGAGTATGCTCGGCGGGTCGCTGGGTATTCTCCTGATGATCCCCTTGCGCAAGTATCTCGTGCACGAAGAACACGGCAAACTCCGATTCCCTGAAGGAACCGCTTGCGCCGAGATCATTGTAGCCGGTGACGAGGGCGGTTCCAAAGCCAAGACCGTCTTCATGGGTATCGGTATCGGAGCCATGTTCAAAGTCGCTTATGACATGCTTCGGGTGTGGACTCAGACCCCGGCGCATGAGTTCAGAGGCTTCTTGAAAGGCGGCACCATCGCTGTCGACGCCACCCCGGTACTACTCGGTGTGGGCTACATCATTGGGCCGCGTATCGCAGCTCTGATGCTGGCTGGAGCGGTGTTGGGTTACCTGGGAGTCGGCCCCTTACTTGCCTTCATTGGCGAACAACTACCGGCGGGAACGATTGTCTCCCCCGGCGAGATGCCTTTGGCCGAGATGGACTCAGGCGAACTACGAAACTCGTACATCAAGTATCTCGGTGTTGGTGCGGTGGTACTTGGCGGTTTCGTATCGCTCGTCAAATCAGTTCCGGTGATCTTCTCGTCCTTCAGTCGCGGATTCTCGCAGCTGTTCGCCAGTCGGACAGCCGGCAACGAATCGCCTCGCACCGACCGAGACATTCCCATGAAGTGGGTGCTCCTGGGCGTCTTGTTGGTGATCATCGCCATATGGTTGCTACCCGGCACCGAGCTTCACTTCCTCGGCGCCGCCCTGGCGGTCCTGTTCGGATTCTTCTTTGTGGTGGTGGCAGCTAGAATTGTCGGTGTAGTAGGATCGTCCTCCTCACCGGTCTCGGGAATGACCATCGCCACCTTGTTGGTAACCTGCTTGATCCTGATTCAGTTCGGCGTTGACGGCGTGAGCGGAATGATCACCGCCATGTCGGTCGGTACAGTCGTCTGTATTGCGGTCTGTATGTCCGGAGACATCGCCCAGGACCTCAAGACTGGTTATCTGCTGGGGGCGACACCCCGAAAAATGCAGATGACCGAGTTCATCGGTCTTCTCTTCCCCGCTCTGGCGATGGGCTTCACCCTGTACTTTCTCAACGATGCTTTCGGCTTTGTCGAGGGGGCAACCAATCGAGATCCCTTGCTGGCGCCACAGGCCAATGTAATGGCCACGGTCGTTCAGGGGATCATGAACGCGAATCTCCCCTGGGAACCAATCCTGGTCGGCGTGTTCATTGCTGCGGCTGTGGAGCTGCTCGGGGCTTCATCGTTGCCTTTCGCGATCGGGCTGTATCTCCCGCTTTCGCTCTCGACTCCGATCATGACAGGAGGCATTGTCGCCTGGTTGGTGAAGAAGTACTCCGATGAAAACAACTTCAAGGTTCGCAACCTGGCAGGGATTCTCTTCGCGTCAGGACTGGTGGCCGGTGACGCTTTGATAGGCGTCGTCGTTGCGATCATGATCGGCTCCTGGGGTACCTATGAGAACTTCTACGACAGCTACGGCGGACTCTGGGGCACTTTGACCGGCGAGTTCGGACCCTGGATTGCCCTCGCGGCATTCTTCGGACTGGCCGTTCTCCTCGCCAAAATCGCCTTCCGCGGACTGGGCAAAAAGTAGTTCAAGGTTGTATATAGTATGAACGACTCGCCCGCTTGGGTTCTGACTCGAGCGGGCGTTGATATTTGAGGCAAATTGGCTTAACTTCGGATCTATGAATCCTCGCGATTTCTCCATAACTCATCGTTGGCCGCTGGTGGTTGCCCTGGCAACCGTTCTGGTGCGACTAATCTATCTGCTGGAACTGAGTTCCCAGCCCGGCTTCGACATACCGATTGTCGATGAGAAATGGCATTGGGAATGGGCCCGGTCAATTCTGACAACATCGTTCTGGGGCGATGGCGCCTACTTCCGGGCTCCGCTATATCCCTACTTCCTGGCTTTTCTGCATGCGATCACCGGAGGTGCGGTACTCGGTGCCAAGATATTGCAGACGCTGCTCGCCGGGGGCACCGCCTTCATGCTCTTCCGATTGGGCGACCACTTGTTCGGCAGGACGGCGGCCTGGATCTCCGGCCTCGCCTACGCCTTCTACGGGACGCTCGTCTTCTACGAGACGATGTTCTTGATTCCGGTTCTGTTTCTGTTTCTCACGGTGTGGGCGATGTATCGAATTGTAGTGCATCGCGACTCTGGCAGCATGCAGACCTGGTTGATCACCGGGCTCCTGTTTGGCCTGGCAGCTGTTGCCCGGCCCAACATACTCATCGTCATGCCGGTTTTGATGATCTGGCTATACGCAATCACCAAAGATGCTGCTTTTGTGGCCAGAGCGAGACGTCCGGTCCTTCTCCTCCTTGGCTGTTTGATTGCTATCGCGCCGGTGACAATCCGCAATGTTGCCGTAACCGGCGAGTTCATGGTGATCTCGTCACAGGGCGGTATCAACCTCTACCTCGGAAACAACGAGAAGGCCGACGGCCTAACCATGCTGATGCCGGAAGTTGATCTCGACGAATCAGTCAGCTGGCGTGAGTTCGGAGGGGTAGTCAAGGAGGCTGCAGAAGAAGAGGCGGGCCGGCAGTTAAGCGAAGCTGAGCAGTCAAGCTTCTGGACGGCCAAAGCGATTGACTTCATCATAGCCAACCCGGGCAAGTTCGTAGAACTTGTTTTCATGAAAACCACCTACCTGGTTAGCGGGTTCGAGAACAGTGACAACACCGATCTCTATCATCAGCGCCAGAATTCGATCCTGTTCGCCGGTCTGGTCTGGGAGAAACTGCTCTTCTTTCCGTTTGGTTTGCTCTTGCCGTTGGCACTCGGCGGGGTCATCCTGCTTAATCAGCAAAGGCGCCAACTGCTGCCCATCTACCTGTTCATCCTGGCGTACATCCCCAGTATTGTTCTGTTCCTGGTAACCGCCCGTCACCGCTTGCCTTTGGTTCCGTTTCTGATTTTGCTGGCCGCCGGAGGAGTTGCGCTTCTTATCGAGCTAATGAAGTCCGGCGGATGGAAGCAGGTCGTGCCTGCTGCGTTAGTGATAGTCCTTTCCTTGGTGGGATTCAATCGAACTTACTTCGACCTGGATTACGGCAGCGATTTCCAGGTCCACTTCAATCACGGCATTAGACTAGAACGGCTGGGCGACCTCGAAGGCGCCCTGGCCGAGTACCACAAAGCTGACCGAGTGTACCCAATGTCGGTCCCGCTGATAAACAATCTGGGCCTGATTCAGATGAAGTTGGAACGCAACGCCGAGGCGGAGCGATCATTCCGTCGGGCAATGGCTATCGATCCCAGTCACGCCCGCACCCACAACAACCTCGGCTTGATTGTCTATCAAAAAGGTCAGGTCGAAGAAGCGATGGAGCTATTCCTGCGGTCTCGTCAGCTTTATGGACCCGAAACTCGCAAGACCGATGAGCTAGCCCAGGTATATGTAAACCTGGCCGAATGCTGGGACCAGGTGGGGCAAGTCGACTCGGCCAAGTTTGCCTTCGACACGGCTCTTCGACTGGCGCCGTTGGAGCCCGACTTTGTGGCCCAGTCGGCCGCATTTCACGCCCGTCGTGACTACGGCGAGATTGCCGACAGTCTGTTCGGCCGCGCCAATCATCTGAAGGGCGGTTTGGACGCCACCGATTACTTCAATTGGGGCCTTTCTCACCTGAGACGGGAGATGCTCGCCGAGGGGGTGGTGTTCATGCACAAAGCGATCGATAAATCACCGGATATGCACCAAGCCTGGTATTGCCTGGCCAGTGCCTACTATCAGGGAGGACATCCGGTCGACTCAAGTTTCTTCTACCTGGATGAATGCCTCAGGTTGAAACCTGACTACGCCCCCGCCTTGCGATTTAGGGAAAGACTGCTCAACGAGCAGTAATCTAGTACTTGCTGCGACGCTCCACCATGTAGTTGGATCCGTCCTTCATCTTAGTATACTTCTTGAGGTCGGCCAGCATCCTCGACAACTCCCCAACGTGCTCAAATGTCCCGTTGCGATTAATCACAACCGCTATCGACATCGAGAGAATCGGGAACTGCTCTCGCTCTCCCCTGCGGCTTTCGGTGACGATGAATCCCCGATCGCGGTCTTCCTGCTCATACTGATAGACAACGATCGAATCGAAGGTTGAGAGGATATTGCCACAGATAGTGTCAACCTCACCGGACGGAATAACGAAAATGAAATCGTCGCCGGCGATGTGCCCGACAAAACCCTCGCGGCAGACATCGAAGACGATGTCCTTGATGATCCGCGCAGTTAGCCGGATGACTTTGTCACCGCGGGCGTAGCCATAATAGTCGTTGAACGCTTTGAAATTGTCCAGGTCAGCATAGCAGACGGCGAACTGCTCGCCCAACTCCATCTGGCGAGCTATTTCCTTTTCGATCAGATTTGGGCCAGGAAGATGGGTCGAGGGATTGACGGCTATGTCGCGACGGTTGCGATCGAGAGTCCGTCTCACTCGTACCTGGGCCAGACGCTCACGCCAGGGTCCGTAGAGGAAATCTTCGACGCCGTTTTCATAGGCCGCAACGATGATGGCATCATCGGGTTCGGGGTGATACATCAGCACCGGGATGATCGAAAGGAACACATTTTGCTTCACCAGGCGAATCAATTCGACTTCGGGCAGGAAATCTCCGCGGCCACCAATGATGACGGCATCGATTTCATGTCGCTGGCAGGTAAGTAGTAGCTCTTCGAAGTCATTGAAGAAATGGAAAGCTACTTCAGCTCCCTTGAAAAACTGAGCGATGTGAAAATCGAGATTGACGCCCTCTTGCTTGACGGCAAAATGATATACCGGGCTTCTAGGGCTCTCGGTTGTCTGAGGCCCCGGCCAGTTCTCGAGGATGGTACTTTCGATGTTCGGCAATTATATAATCCCGGTCCAAGCTAGTATATATCTGCGTTGTAGATATATCGGCATGTCCGAGCATTTCTTGCACCACCCTTAGGTCAGCTCCCCCCTCAAGCATATGGGTAGCAAAGGAATGGCGGAAAGTATGAGGGGATACCGGTTTGCTGATTCCGGCCCTCAAAACCAGTTTCTTGAGCATTTTCCAGACGGCGACTCTGGAGAGAGGTTTTCCGGTCCGCCCGCGGAAGACCAAATCAGGTCCCTCTTGGGGTTTGTCGGTCGATCGAGAATCCAGTTTCTTGAGGGCATCGGAGGCAAAATCTCCCAGCGGAGCCAGACGTTGCTTGCCCCCTTTTCCCTTTACCCGAATGAATCCGGCCTCGAACTCGATATCGCCCCACTTCAGCCCCAACAGTTCGCTGACACGCAGGCCGCTACCGTAGAGCACCTCGAGGATGGCCCGATTTCTGGCTGCCAGCGGTTGATCGTCTTCGATGGCCTCGAAGATCATCTTGATTTCACGCGGTGATAGATAATGGGGATGATATCGGGAGATTTTCGGTGCCGAGAAGCCGGCCAGGGGGTTGTTCTTGATAGTCCCCTGCGAGGCCAGGTACTCAAAGAACTGCTTGAGACTGGAGATTCGGCGGGCAATGGTAGTCGGCTTTCGTCCTGCCACGGCCATATCGGCGAA
>Ga0180430_10000424_pt1 | contig 45691 bp, 31 predicted proteins | sample SS_ome_9_FD_132999 | JGI IMG/M metagenome (GOLD analysis project Ga0180430, IMG submission 132999) | Hypersaline lake sediment archaeal communities from the Salton Sea, California, USA - SS_1_S_2 metaG | ecosystem: Environmental > Aquatic > Non-marine Saline and Alkaline > Hypersaline >...
AGCGCCGGATTCACCCTCCGTTATGCGGTGGAACAGAAACTCAAAGAGTTCGTCTCCGACGATCTCGTCGTGGAGGAGGTGAAAGCATGAGCCGAGTTATTTACCTCGACAACAATGCCACGACCTGTGTCGCGCCCGAGGTCTTCGAGGCGATGACGCCCTTCCTCACCAAATACTACGGCAATCCGTCGAGCATGTACTCCTTCGGCGGCCTCGTGGGAAAATCGGTGGCCGAAGCACGCTCCCAGGTGGCATCGCTGATCAACGCACGGGACACGGAGATCGTCTTCACCTCGTGCGGCACGGAAAGCGACAACATGGCCGTCATCGGCGCCCTCGACGCCAATCCCGACAAGAAGCACATCGTCACCACCCGCGTCGAGCATCCGGCCGTGCTCAGCCTCGCCAAGAGGCTCGAAAAGCGCGGTTATCTGGTGACTTTCCTCTCCGTCGACCGCCAGGGAATGATCGATCTCGACGAACTGCGCGAGTCGATCACCGATCAGACCGCCATCGTTTCCATCATGTATGCCAACAACGAAACGGGCACCATCTTTCCCGTCGAGGAGATCGGCCAGATCGTCAAGGAAAAGGGCTCGATCTTTCATTGCGACGCGGTGCAAGCGGTGGGCAAGATCCCTCTCGACATGGAGAAATCGCACATCGATCTCCTCTCCCTGTCGGCCCACAAACTGCACGGGCCCAAGGGTGTGGGAGCGCTCTACATCAGACGGGGCACACGGTGCCGTCCCCTGATCATCGGCGGCCACCAGGAGAAGGGCCGGCGCGGAGGCACCGAAAACGTGGCGTCCATCGTCGGACTCGGCCGGGCGACAGTTCTCGCCGCCGAGCACATTCAGCTCGAAAACACGGTTGTGCGCGAGATGCGTGATGAATTGCGGCAGATGATCTTCACGAAGATTCCCGATTCGATTCTCAACGGACATCCCGAGCAGCGCCTGCCCAACACGGTCAATATTTCCTTCCCCTACATCGAGGGGGAAGCGATTTTGCTCATGCTCGACGAACACGGGATCTGCGCCTCTTCGGGCTCGGCCTGCACCTCGGGATCTCTCGAACCGTCCCACGTTCTGCGCGCCATGGGTATCCCCTTCACCGCCGCCCACGGATCGGTTCGGCTCAGCCTTTCGGTCTATAACAAACCGGACGAGATCGAGATCACGGCCAACGCCCTCGTCCAGATCGTCAAGCGGCTGAGGGAGATCTCCCCTTTCAATGCCGAGAGCGAGTTCAACCCTACGGGCTCGGCTTAGTCGCTTGATTCCGGCCTTCCTTCTTTAAGAGGCTGAGGAGCACGACCTCACAGCGGGTCACCGAGGTCTTTTCATGACCTTGCGATCTCCGCTCGGAGATCCCTTTCGGGCGAAGGCGGTATCTTCAATCAAAGGCAGACCAACGCCTCTACTGCATGAGGCGGACCACGATCTCTTCCACATCGCCCTCGTCGACGCGAACCTTGACGCGGCTCTTCTCGGCGACAATGAGCTGGCTGAAAGGATTGAATTCCTCGCCGCCGCCGAAGGCGCCGGTCGGATCTCCCTGGATCGTGACAGTGTAGATCCCCGGTTCGAGATGATTGAATTCGAAGCGGCCGTCCCTGTCTGAAATGATCTGCTTGTAGTTATAGCCCTGTTCCTGGGAGAGAAGGATCACCGCCCCCGGGAGGGTCGATCCGGAGTTGTCGAGCGATTTACCCTTCACCGTGCCGCCCACGCTCAGACGGATGAGCGCCACCTCGATCGGAGAGTCGCCTTCGACCACGGTCAGGTCGTTGATGAACTTGGAGACGTAGCCCGGGTGGGAGACGTAGAGCTGGTAGGCGCCGGGCGTGATCAGTTTTTTCGTGAACCGGCCGCTGGCGTCGGTGACCGCCTTCGTCCCGCTGTCTCCCAGCTCGTCGGGATCGCCCGTTCCGCTGAAGGCAAAGAGATCGGCGCTGGGATTCTGGTTGAATCGCAGAGTCACCTCTGCACCCTTCACGCTTTCGCCTTTCGGGCCGACCACGCGGCCCGTGAGCGCTCCGCCCCTGTTCATGAAGATATCGACGCCCGGTTTGATTTCACCGCGCCGGACGGTGAACTTGCCGGAGACACAGGTTGCGTAACCTGCGGCCTCAACCTCGGCGATATAGGCATCGGGATCGAGATTCTCGAGCTGAAAGGCGCCATCGGGAGAATTGAACTTCTTCTCCTCACCGAGCCTGAAAGAAGGCTTTCCTTGCCTGTGGCGCTTCACGATCATCGAGAATTCTTCGATCGGATTGCCCGTCCGCTGGTCGCGGACGAATCCCGACACGCCGCCCTGTTCTTTCATGACGAGCACCACGCCGGTGACGCCCGCCACGATCCGCTGTTTGGTCGACGCCGTGTAGCCCTCGCAGGTGGCGCGAAGCACATACTGTCCATCGGCAATGTTGGACACGACAAAGGAACCGTCGCTGCCTGTCACCGCCACGCCCGACGAGGCGAACTTCTTCGACATCGACCGCGACGCGCGGACCGTCACCCCGGCAATCCCCCTCTCGTCCACATCGCGCACATGGCCCGAAATCGACTGGGGCGGTCCGAGTTCAAAATTGATCTCCTTGTCCTTCTTTGCCGCATAGTGGACGCTCTTCTGCGTCTGCGAGCCGTAGTTTGCCGCTTCGACGCGGACATCGAAATTGGAGGCGGAGACACTGGTAAAAACGTAGGCGCCGGCGTTATCGGTCTTCGCTTCGCCGAGGACTTTCAATTCGTTGAAATAGTGGAAGCCGCCGCTTGTGGGATCGAGAAGAGACACCGTCGCGCCCGCGATGGGTGAACCCTTGTCGCTCGTGATCGTCCCGTAAACCTTGAACCCGTCGCCCATCACGATGTCGGCAAGCTCGACCTGCTTTCCGGCCCGGACGACGACGGGGCTCTTCGATGTGTCGGCATATTTGGGATGCTTGGCAATGAGCGAGTACTCCTGTCCCGGATTCATTCCGGTGAGCCTGTAGTTGCCCTGGCTGTCGGTGGTCGACTCGATGTCGATCGTCTGTGCGCTCGACGCGAAAGCCGAAAAGATACCGCCCCCTTTGGCGCAGCTCACGACGACGCCTTCGATCGGCGACATTTCCTTGTTCACAACCCGTCCGAAGACGCCGCCCATCTGCTTATCGAGTGTCGACTGCTGGCTCGTCGGTTCGATCGTTTCCCGGCCGGCGCCGCCGTTGTCGGAGGGATTGATCAGCTCTTCGTCGAGATCGGTCACATGGGTGGGCTCGACCGCCTCGGTCCTGTCATTCACGATCGTATCGATTTCCTTGTCGTCCGTACCAAGAAACTGAAAGAGAACGAAACCGACAACGACGACAAGAACGAAGATCACGGAGATGGTAATTTTTTCCGGGGACATGACTCAGGGCACTCCTTGGAAGAGAAACGGACAGTTGTCCTTGATGAGTATTTACTTATGCAATGTGCATGATTAGATCTCGGCTAAATTTCGACTCACATTGAATCAAATTAATTCCGGAAAAACAAAAACTCTTCGATGGGCCGCTCGCCGGCGATCGGATCGGGCATCTGCGGGGCGGAGATTCACCGATGGGCGCCCTCTGCGAGGGGCAGACCGGGCGGGGACTTTTCCAGGCGCTCGCTGATCCGTTCCCGCCTCCGGGCGACTCGCGTTTCGGCAAAACGTATGATCTCTCCCGCCACGTCCTTGTCGGTCACCTTCTCGATCGCCTCGAGGCCGGGGGAGGCGTTGATCTCGAGCGTCAAGGGCCCTCGGGCCGATTCGAGGATATCGACGCCGGCCACATCGAGGCCGATCGTGTCGGCCGCCCGCACGGCGAGTTCGAGGATCTCGTCGGCCACGTCGGCCAGTTCGGCCCATCCACCCCGGTGAATGTTCGATCGGAACTCCCCATCGCGCGCCTTGCGTTTCATCACGGCGACGACGCGGCCACCGACGACGATCACGCGCAGATCCTTGCCCTCAGCCTCGGCCACGAACTCCTGGATCATCAGATTCTGGTTCATGCTCCAGAAGGCGTCGAGAGTCGATTCGGCGGAACGGAAGGTGTCGGCCAGAATCACTCCCACTCCCTGGGCGCCCTGGAGGAACTTGAGAATCACCGGCAGCCCCCCCACCCGTTCGACCGACGCCTTGAGATCGGCCGGATTTCGGGTCATCACGGTGCGCGGGACCTCGATGTTCTTGCGCGTCAAGATCTGGTTGCAGCGCAGCTTGTCGCGGGCGCGCATGATCGACAGGGAGCGGTTGACCACGGGGATGCCCATCATCTGAAACTGCTTGACCACGGCCACGCCGAATTCGATGGCAAAGAGGCCGATCCGCGGGATCACCACATCGATCTGACTCAGGTCGACGCCCCCATTGTGAGCCATGGGACGCCCCTCGTCGATGGAAAGAGAGATCGAGAGCGGATCGGTCACGGTCGCAGTATGGCCACGCTCCTCGGCGGCGGCCTTCAGCCGTGCCGTGGAGTAGAAGTAGCTGCGTCTCGAGAGGATCAGTACGTTCAAGGGACTCCTCCGATCAGGTCTGCCCTGTAAAAGGAGCGGCTCGAAAGAGCAGCCCCGTCGCCACAGTTTATGGGTCTCGAACGAAAATACAACCGTGATCGGCCCAAAAGGGGGTGGAATCAGTCGATCCGAAGGTCGATGGTGAAAGAACCGATCTTCGTGGCGGCGCTGAGGTTTTTTAGCGCTCTGTCGAGGAGCGGATCGATCGTCCAGCGCGGGTGGTTCTTCAAGCTGTACCTGAGCGTGGCGGCCGCCATCGAATTGTCCCGGCTCGCACGGAGCGCGGAACCGACGATCGCCGCCCCGAGAGGGCGCGGCCACTCGATGCGGCCATCGGAGACGGCGTCGAGGAGCGGAGCCAGGTCAGCGCCGATCGATTCGACCTCCGCCAGCGAAAGGAGTTCGACCGCCTCGTCCCGGCACGGGCCACCGGTGATAATCTCGTCGACGAGAAGAGCGGTGGCGCTCCGGCGCGCCGACCGGCCGGTGCCGCAGGCGAGTTCGAGGCCCGCGGCGACGACGGGCCGCAGGGGAGATTCGAGGGACGAGACGGAGTCGAAAGGATCGAGTTCCAGGCGTTTGCAGATCGACCGGATCGATTCGATGGTGGAGAGAGTCCTGCCTTCGGCCTTGGCGAGTCTCTCGATCAACGCAGCGAGGCACGAAGAACCGCCGCAAATCGAGGCCGCTTCGACCGCCCCCTGGTTCCCCGCCCCTTGGCGGCGGATCAGACGGGCCAGGCCGTCGTCGCCGCACCGAGCGCCCATTGCGGCCACGCAGCGATCGAGAAGCGCCCCCGTTGCGGGATCGGCACGGTCCCATTGGGGCACCTCGCGGAGCAGGACGCCGCACAGCGCGTCCGAACGATGAAGTTGCCCGAGCGCAGCATGGAGAGCCGCCCGCCGTGCGGGGCTCTCCGCCGACCGGAGATGGCCGGTCACGAAGGCGAGCCGTTCCGCATCGGTCCAATCGCTCTCGCACAGCGCGCTCAACAATGCACTGGGAGATTCGATGGCCGATAACGCCCGCCCTCTCGAATCTTCGGGAAGAATACGCACCAAACGGATCAGCGATCTCTTCCGAGCCATGGAATCTGTCTCGTCAAGGGCACGGACGAAGGCCGCTGCGCGAGAAGCGTCTCCATCGACGTCGATGCCCCTGGCGCAGCGGCGCAGGGTGGCGGCGGTCAGGAGATAGTCGAAACAGTCGGCCCCTTCCCCACGCACGCCGTGGGCGCTTTTCTTCAACTCTCCGAAAAAACCGTCGAAGAAACCGGGAATCCCCAGGGCGGCCAGCGCCGCGAACGCACTCCGCCGCGCCGCGGCCGACAGGGGCCGGGCGGAGAGGGTGTCGACGATCCGATCGACCAGGATCTGGTCGTACTCCTCGTCGTGGGCGCTCAACCCGTGGCACGAGCGCCCCCCCTCGGTCACGAGGAGAACCGTTTCCAGCCGCCGCACGCCGAGCCCCCTCTCACCGAGCACGAAATCGATCACCATCGGCGCCGGTCCGGGCGGCGGCGCTTCTTCCAGCGGCGCGATCTTCCTGTCGGCCAGACAGGGATCGAGGACGAAGTGATGGGATGGATTGGCGTCAAAATTGATCCGATCGAGGAACTCACCAAGACCGACCGCTCCGGGCCAGGTACCGCGCGGCCGAAGGCCGACCCCTTCGCCGAAGATCTGCAGTTCATCGAGCAGCGGCAGCGGATCGTCGCTCCTCGGGCGGTTCAGGAGAGCAGTATTCAAGATGCGGCCCACCGGGGATTTCAGACCTTCATCGCGTCCGAGGGCGCGGACCACGCCGGGCATCCAAGGGCCCCCCTTTGCGAGAAGACCGATCAGCGCACCGCGCCGAGCGGGCGAGAGGCTCTCGAAGCGCCCCAACAGACTCTCCGCCATGTTCGGCGTGAGTTGTGATCTCAGATGGGCGACGCACGCCTCCCGCACGCCGCGGTCATCGGAGAGGAGCTGGTCGAGACGGAACTCACCGTCGGCGCCCTGCGTTCCGGGGAGGACGGGGACGAGAATCGGAAGGAGAATAAAAAAAAGCGCCAGATGGAGTCTGCCCATCACTTCCCCCGGAACTCACCCTCGATCACGAGGTCGTCGTAAATGGCGGGTCTCAGGGTTTTGATCTCGCACCAGCGCCCTTTCAGCGCGCTCGGCGTCCGTCTCAGTATGGTGCTCGCGTCGACGGTCAGGAGGAGTTCCCGGCCGTCCCACTCGAGACTGATCGTGTAGCGCTCACCCCTGTTCAGTCCAAATGCCAGCGGCCGACCTCTGCGCGCCTCGGTCATACCGAGATCGGGATAAAAGAAATAATCCTCCCACTGGGAGAGATCGCCGCTCCAGGCGCTGGTCTGCCCCGCATGGCGTCCGTCGGGAAAACTCCTGATGCCGAAACACTCCCCGAAGAAGGAAAGGACGATCAGATTGGGCCCACCCCTCTCGGCGGGCGCCTTGTAGGAGAAGGAGATCTTCAGCGGAGAGCGCGTGGAGAATCCCTCGGCGAATCTGAACCCCACGCCTTCGTCGAAGGGAGGCAGAACCACCTCCTCCTCTCCGCAGCCGAAGAGGAGCCGGCCCCTTTCCACCGTCAGACCGCGAGGGCGGACCTTGAAGTCATCGATCTGAAAGGGGGTTTCGAAATCATAGGCCACCCTGATCCGCCCGTCGGCGATCATTTCCACGGGAACGGAAAAGTTCTTTTCCAGACGGGAACGGAATCCCTCTGCAGCCTCGAGTTTCTTCAGACCTCGAAGGATCTGGTCCCTGTCGCGGTGGCGGCGCTTCCAGACCTCGCCGACGGAGAGCGTCCCCTCTTCCGACTTGAGCCGATCGACAAGAGCGCTCAGGGTGGCCCGGTCGCCCGCTTCGAGCGCACGAAGGCCGGCCTCCAAAATACGTGTCAACTCGTCGTCTGCGCGTTTCTGCTCCTCCCGGGTGAAACGTTTGAATTCACCGATCCGGTCGAGAAAGAAGGGCCTTTCCTCGAAGCTGTCGAGGTCGACGATCAGGCGTTCCGCCTCCTCGAGCCGCCCCGCATAATAGAGAAAAAGAAAGGTCTCGACGGGAGTGAAACGGTAAGATTTCTCCGCCCAGCGGAACATCTCGAGCGGCTCGAGATCGGCGAGGGGGATTGTCAGGATCCGCCCCGACCGATCTTTCAGATCGATCTGGCGCAGCGTATCGTCGACGGAAACGAGCTCTCCTCTGTAGGTCACGCCCTTGCGCTTGAGATCGACGTCGAGCCTGACGTGCCTCCTCAAGGCCTCCATGGCGCGATCGTCGACACGGGCGAGCGTGTTGATCCACTTGATCCATCGATCGAGAAAGGCTTTGTTGGGGAAAACTTTTCCATGGGCCGACTCTTTCTCGAGAGTCCGGAGGGATTCGCTCACCTCGCCGCGCCGCATGTGGCTCTCGATCTCGAGGAGGACTCTCGATTTTTCCAGGACGGTCAGATCGAGGCGGCGTTTCTCGATGAGAGGCTCGAGTTTCGGACCGAGCGTGCTCACGTCGGGGAGCAGGGCGTCGAACCCCTCGGGAATGCGCGGCCTGAGATCGTCGAGCTCATCCATTGCGGCGGCAAGGATCGCCGCCGCGCCGCCCGATAGGGCGGGAAAATCGGCCTCCTCGATCGCGCTCTCGGCTCCCTGTGCGACCTTCTCCTCGTAGGCGCCGACGGCAGCGGCGATCGAACGGCGCAGGGCGGCCTCGAGATCGGCCACAACCGTATCAGCGAGCCCGGTGCGATCCTCGTCGATCGATCGTTCCAGAAGAGGTTCGAGCTCGACAGTGGCCCGCCCCGCGGCGCTCCGCGGAAAAACTTCGGTGAACGTCTTTTTCAGCGCACGGCGGGCGGTCTCCGCCCAGCGCTCTCCGAGACGTCCGATCCTGTCGAAGGCGCCGATGAAATCGTTCTCCACGAGCGCCGCATCGACGAGCTTGATCTCCGTTTCCACAAAGGTCCGGCACGCCTCTGCCACGCCCGTTCTCATCGCTTCGACGCGCAGTGTGAGGGTCCGCGCCAGTTCGCCCATCCTGTCCCCGAAGAGCGTTTCGATGGCGGGAGGGAAATCATCGGGCCCGCACCCCATGCTTCGCGCCACCTCGTTGCGGAGTGTTCTTTCCAAGAGCGGGGCGCCGGTTTCAAAACGGAGGGCGATCAGGATCTCGCCGACACGACCCGAATCGGCGTGCACCACGAGGTCGACCGACTCGCGGCATCGATTCATCAGCTCTCGGTCGAAAGCCGCGGCATCGATGCGCTCTGCCGTCTCCAGGCCGCCGCTCATGAGAGCGAGCCGCGCCATCGCCTCGGCCGGCGCGATCCGGCCCGACCGGTACTCCTCCTCGAGCTCCGCCAGGGGCGAGACGGCCGTGGTTCCGCCTGGTGCGTCCTCATCGCCGGAAAAAGCCCAGAAAGCGGCGAGAACGATTACGATCCCCAAACAGGCAAGGGCCAGAAGGCGCAGGCCTTTTCCTTCGCTGCTCTTCTGGGATTCGGTCCAGCTCATTCCCACCGAGGCGGGCGCCTTCTGTTTCTCCCCACCAAGGGCGTTCGAGATGAGATCGAGATCGTCGATCAGTTCGGCCGGCGTCTGGTAGCGGCGCTTTTGACTCTTGGCCATCATGCGCGAAATACAGCGCGAGATGGCCGGGTTCAACGATTCACAAAACGACTCGGGCGGTTTGGGACGGCCGTAGAGCACGTTGGTGATGACCTCGGCCACGCTCTCCCCCTCGAAGGGCACGCGGCCGGTGACCATGTGGTAAAAGGTCGCGCCCAGCGAATAGATATCGGACCGGATCCCCGCTTCCGACGGATCTCTGGCCTGATCGGGCGAGATGTACTGCGGCGTGCCGACGGTGGTGCCTTCCTTGGTCACGGTGAGATCGATGATCCCCTTGGCCAAACCGAGATCGGTCAGCTTCGCGCGGCCGTCGGGTGTGATGATGATGTTGCTCGGCTTGATGTCCCGGTGGATCACGTGGCTGCCGTAGGCGTGGTCGAGTGCCTCGGCGAGATCTCTCACGATCGAAAGCGCCTTGTCTTCGGGGAGCGCTCCCTCAGAATCGAGGATCTTCTTGACGCTCTGCCCCTTGACGTACTCCATGACGAAGTAGTAGTAGCGGGAGGTCTCGCCGAAATCGATCCCCTTGACGATGTGGGGATGGTCCATGCGCGCCGTGACCAGCGCCTCGCGCCGCAGCCGCTCGATGGAAAGCGAATCTCGCAGATTCGATTTCTTGAGGATTTTGAGAGCCACGATCCGGTTCATCGAAACCTGGCGGGCCTTGAACACAGTTCCCATCCCGCCCGATCCGAGACGCTCCAGGATCTCGAAGCCCTCGATCGGCTGAAAGGATCCTTTGTGTTTTGATGCCCCGCTCATGGCGATTCCTTCGCCGCCTCGACCCAGGCGGTGCGGAAGGCGAGATCCGCCTCCTCGGGCGTGACGCCGAGGGCGGCCTCGATCGCCTCGAGCTGAACCTGCACCGCGAGCGGATCGTCCCAGGCGATCGCATCGTTCTTGGGAAGTCTGCTCTGAATATGATCGACGAACCGGGCGAACCTCCCCTCCCCCTGGTCGACGATAAACTGAACGAGGCCGATCGCCTTGGCCACATCGTCCTCGTCCATCATGTCCATCTCCTTCGTCATGAGCTCTTCGAAGGGAGGATCGATCCCGCGCGCCACGAGCTTCGAAAGCAGCCCGCGCCACCCTTCGCCCGAAAAGAGATCATCGTCGCCGAGAGAGGAAACGAGATTTCGGCCCTGAATGCTCGAGGCCCAGATCCGGCCCGTCACGTTGTACTCGAAAAGAGCCGCAAAGGCCTCGTCGAGCCAGGGCGGGAGAAAATGATAATTATAACCCCGCCGGTTGACCAGTACACGCCCCGTCTGGTGCAGGATCTGGCCCGTGGCTTGCGCCTCCTCGCGCGGTCCCTTGTATGCGACCGAGTAGCACGTGGGATCCCACCAGGCGAAGCCGAGCACGCCGCGCGCCTTGCGCGTCCAGTTCTCGCTCATGTTCTCCTGGAAAGCCGAAAAAAAGGTGACGTGAGCGTCGAAGGCCTCCCGCTCGTTCAGGAGCACCACGAGGATCTTCCGCCCCCCGGCGAGGGTGTCGATCTTTTGCGGGCCGAAGAGTTCCTCGAACCAGGCGAATCCCTTCTCGAGGGCGGCGGCAAGCTTCCGGTTGTAATCGTCGCCGAACTCGGAGAAGAGGGCGAAATGTTCGGAGCTCAGGTAGGCGGTCACAACGCCCTGCTCCTTTTCGAAACGGTCCATCTCACGCACGAGGGGAAGGTCGGCGGCAACGATCCAGCGCCCCCCTTCTTGAACGAAACCCTGGGCGGCTTTCGCCTCGCCGGGAGTCATCCAGCGCCCGTCGTGGCGGACGAATCCCTTGTCGAGCATCTCCTTCTCGCCGGGCGTGACCCAGGCGCCCTTGTGCTCGACCAGTCCGAGGGCGCGCATCCTGGCCGCGCGCCGCTCGGCGATGAGCGCCGACCGCTCGTCGGGGGTCATCCACCGTCCCTCGTACCTGACCCTGCCGAGGCCGATGTTGGCTCCCTCGTGGCCGGGCTCGATCGCCACGATCATGTTGAGCACGGTGCGGTATTCGGTGGTTCTCTTTTTTTCCAGGCACCACTGCGCGAGTTCGAAAAGTGCGTCCCCGTCCTGCTTGTCCACACGATCGAGGCGCTCCTCGAACTCGTCTCCACCGCCACGCGCCGCGCCCTGCGCCGTCCCTGCCGCCGGCGATCGGCTCTCGTGAGCGGGGAGCGCCCAGGCGAGCGAGAAAGAGGCACAGAGTGCAAGGACCGGCAACCAGACTGACCGCGCCATTCTCATTCCGTCTGCTCCCAATCGAGGCCGTACTTGTCGATCTTCCGCTGAAGGGTGAATCGGCTGATTCCCAGACGGCGCGCCGCTTTGCTCTTGTTGCCGTCGCAAAACCGCATGGCGTCGGCAATCTCGTGCGTCTCGATCGCTTCCACCTTGGAGACCAGATCGAGATCCTTGATCTCGTCGAGAAGCACAGTGGCGCCCGGATTGCGCCGGATCCGCTCCGAAACGAGCTCGGCCGTGATCCTGTCGTCGGCGAGGGTCACCAGACGGCGCAGCTCGTTCTCGAGATCGCGCACATTGCCCGGCCAGTGATACTTGCAAAAGAGATCGATCACCTGGGGATCGATTTTGAGATCGTCGCGGCCGACCTCGCCGCTCAGCAGCGCGGCAAAGTGGGCCACCAGTTCGGGGATGTCTTCGCGCCGGTCGCGCAGGGGGGGAATATTCACGGGGAGCACATTGAGCCGGTAGAAGAGATCCTGCCGGAATCGCCCTTCGTCGACGAGATCGTTGAGCGACTGATTCGACGCCGAGAGGATCCGTACATCGACGCGCACCGTACGCGTGCCGCCCACGGGGCGGAAGGCGCCGTCTTGAAGGAAACGGAGCAGCTTGGTCTGCATCCCGGGACTCATGTCCCCCACCTCGTCGAGAAAGAGCGTCCCCTCGTGGGCGATCTCGAGCAGCCCCTTCCGGCGCGACAGAGCGCCGGTGAAGGCGCCCTTCTCGTGGCCGAAGAGCTCGCTCTCGAGGAGCGTCTCGGGCAGGGCGGCGCAGTTTTCGGACACGTAAGCCGAGGAAGCGCGCCTGCTGTTGAAGTGGATCGCACTCGCCACGAGATCCTTGCCCGTTCCGCTCTCGCCCCGAATGAGAACGGGATAGTCGGAATCGATGATGCGTTCGAGAAGAGCGACCAGCTCGGTCATGGCGCTCGACGATCCGACGATCGATCCGTAGTGATAACGGATCCCCTTGGCGCGGCCCGAGCCCTCGAGGCGGGCGCGCGCCTTTTTCAACTCCGAGGTCTGGGAGCGGACCGTGTCGACGAGACCGCGGTTCATGCGATCGAGCTCCTTTTTGGCCCGCTCGAGCTCGGCGTTCTTCTCGCGCTGCTCGTGCATGCGGCGCGCGTTGTCGACGGCGATCGCCGCCTGATCGGCAAAGGCCTCGATCACCGCCCTGTTCTCGTCGGAGAAGACTCCCTTGTTGAGCCTGTTGTCGACATACACGGCACCCACGCACTCGGCGCGCACCACGAGCGGAACGCAAAGCACCGACCGGAGACCGAGGTTGATGATCGACTGAACCGTGCTGAACCGCTCGTCCTCGCGGGCGTTGATCGACATGACCGGCTTGAGCTCGCTCATGACCTGGCTGGCGATCGAACGGGAGACGGCCACCTCGGGATTCTCGACGGCCGCTTCCATGAAATTGCGGGCCACCTCGAACTCCATCTCGCCCTTCTTGACGGTGATCAAAAAGCCCCGTTCGGCGTTGGTCAATTCGATCACCGCGTCGATGATCAGCTCGAGAAGACGGTGCACGTCGATCTCGGTGTTGAGCGCCTTGTTGATCTCGGCGAGGCGCAGGAGGTTCGAGCGCTCGCGCGTGAGCTGGGCGATGATATCCCTGTCGTCCCGCCGATCGGCCGCCACCGTCTGATCGTCCTCGGGTTCACGGTCGAAAAAGATCACCTCATCGCCGATGGCGATCCGGTCCCCGGGGGAGAGCCGCTCACGCAGCACCTGCTGACCGTTGAGGCTCGTTCCGTTCCGGCTCCCCCTGTCTTCGAGAACGCACTCCGCGTCGCCGCGCACGATGCGGCAATGATAGCGCGACGCCCTGCTGTCGTTCACCACGAGGTCGTTCTTGTCGGAGCGGCCGATGAGGACCGTCTCCTTCTGGAAGGTCCGGCGCAGGATCCCCCTTCCCGAGGGGACGAGCAGGGTGATGGCGGAATCGTTATCCATGGCGCTCTCCCTGACCGATCGCGGCGGCCGGCTGGGGCGACAGGAGCTCCCTCGCCCTGGCGAGAACCTCTTCGGCTGTGATCTCCCTCATACAGGCGTGCTCCCTGTCGCACTCCTTCTTGTGGCACGGGGCGCACTCGAGATCGACGCGCACCACCCGTGTCCGGTCGAGGTTGGAAGCCGTGTAGGCGGGATTGGTCGGTCCCATGAGAACGACCACCGGAATCCCGAAGGCCACGGCGATGTGCCGCGGACCCGTGTCGGTGGTCACCAGAAGTTGGAGACGCTTCATGACCGATTTGAGAACCGAAAAGGGAAGCACCTCTCGAGATGTGTCGATGATCGGCCGCCGCGCCCTGTCGACGATCTGCCGGGCGATCTCTTCCTCTCCCGGTCCGCAAAGAAGCAGGGTGCGGCCACCGAGCTCGTCGTGAATCGCATCGGAAAGACGCGCAAACCCCTCGGGCGTCCAGCACTTGGAGGGGCCGAAGGAGGAGCCCGCGTTGAGACCGATCAGGGGGCGCGCATCGCCGAGACCCCGCTCTTGGAGAAACGCTCCCGCCCTGGAATCGCCTTCCGGGTCGACGGCGAGCTCCAGGTCCTCTCCGGTTTCGGCGCCCCCCGCAAAGCGGGCGATGTTCAGGTAGTAGGCCGTCATCGGTTGGGGATTCTTTTTCCGCGCCCGGGCCGAAATGGGAATCCTACGGTTGAGCAGAAAGCTCCGTCCGTTCAATCCGTAGCCCGTTCTCCGTTTCACACCGCCGAGAAAAAAAACCAGAGCCGACGAGAAAGAGTTGGGGAGCAGGAGGCCCAGATCGAAGCGGTGGGGTTTGAGGGCGGCAGCCTCGGACCAGACGCGTCCCGAACCAGGGCCGAGAGGGATCGTCACGTCGCACCCATCGAGCCCGCCGAGGAGATCGAGAAGCTTTGCCTTGCCGTAGAGGTAGATCTGCGCGTCGGGATAACCGAGACGGATGGAACGGAGAGCCGCCGTGGCCATGACCGCGTCGCCCACCCAGTTGGGAAGGCGGACGACGATCTTTTCGATTTCCCTTGCGTTTCCGCTCATTTACAGGCGCCCTGGTTCAAGGTTATTTCTAACAAAGCAATTATATCGACAAAAAACTGAGCGGTAACGCACAACTTCTGTTTCCGACCGTAAATTATGAGAACTCGTGATCTCGTTTTTGCGATCTCTGACGTTGATCGAGGATGTGAAGAAGAAGCCTTTCCATGGCATCGACATGGTTGGAAAAGCAATGCTTTTCGCCGAGACGCGCCGCACGCTGCCTGAAGAGTTGCAGATCGGAGCCGAGAATCGTACGGAGCGCCTCATCGATGGCGCGCGCGTCGCCCGGATCGTCGACGACCACCCCCTCTCTGCCGCTGGTCATGAGCTCGGCCGCACCGTTGTAGCGCGAGGTAATCACCGGCACGCCCGCCCCGAGCGCCTCGAGAACGACGAGCGAACAGGGATCGTACCACGTGGGATGGAGGAGAACATCGCTCGCGCCGTAGAGCGCCTCCATTTCGTCGCAGCTGCCGAGAAAGTGAACCCTGTCGCCAATGGCGAGTTTTGCGGCGAGCCGCTCGTATCGAGCCGCCTTCTGCCTGCCGGCCACGAGAAGGTGGAAATCAGGATGATCGCCTGCGAAGAGGCCCACGCCGCGGAGCGCTTCGCCCAGCCCCTTGAGAAGGAGATTATGGCCGCAGAAAAGCCCCACCCGCGCGCGGCGGTCGATCCGGGCGGCATCGAGAATCCTGTCGCGGTGGGCAGCGCGAAGGGCGGGGTGAAATCTCGCCCTGTCCACACCGTTGGCGATGACCGCGATCTCCGTTCCCGCAGCCGCTCTGCGCCGGATCGAATTCTCGGTCATCGCCGATAACGCCGCCACGGCGACCGGCGGCCGCCGGCGCAACAGAAGGCGATCGATCCAGAGAAAAAGAAGATTCTTCGGGCTGAGCAGCTTGCGCCCATAGAGGAGACCCTGCAAGAACCGGTGCCGCGCCAGGGGCCGGACCGCACCGGCGAGAGAGTCGGCGTGCAAGCCGCCGTGGGGCTGAAAGAGATCGCAATCGAGAGCGTGGCGGAAGGCCACGACCAGATCGAATTTCCCCTCCCGTCGGAAGCGCGCCGGAATCTTCGCCAGGCAGTACTCTCTGAGTAGGCGCGGCCACGGGGGGACCTGGAGGAGGAGATTCGGCCCGAGGCGGTCTTCATCGATTTCAGCGGCCCCAACGCGCACGTCGTGGCCCCTCGAGATGAGAGCCGCCGCAAGAGCGTCGAGATAGGATTCGGCCCCCCCGCGCGACGGCCTGAAACGATCGATGCAGAAGAGGATCTTCATCGTTCGCCCCCTCGCCGACCCCGGTCGTGGCGGGCGATCCTGTCCGCCTTCCGTCGCACGGCGGCCACCAGCCCGCGCGCCGACGGGCGCAGGCGGCCGCCGCCCAGATAGGCGGCAAGAAAACGCAGCCTGTCGGTCTCGGTGATCGGCAAATCCCTCGACGAGTAGAGCAGAGCGGCGAGATCCTTGATCTGGCCGCGCCTCTCGAAGAGATACCCCTCCTCGAGCCTCTGAAGATCGATGAAAATGAGCCGTCCCTCCTCGAGAAGGATGTGGCAGAGATAGAGATCGCGGTGAAAAAAACCGGCCCTGTGAAAGGCGCCCACCAGACGCCCCGCGGCGCGGGCGAGATCTCTCACCTCCCCGTCGCACGGGCCGCTGTGCGCCGGCCGGCGGCGCAAGACGTCGTCGAGAGGCACGCCGCCCCTGTCGCGGCTGGCGAAGAAGGAGCTCTCCCTGTTTTCGCCCCATGCGGCCAGCGCGGCAACGGGGAGGCCGTACCGCATGAGGCGCATGTTGTTCTCCCATTCCCTGGCGCCCTGCGACGGTTGGCGGCCACCCGCCTCGGGGCCGTGAACCTTGAAAAAGTAGCGCCGGGGGGCGGCGCCCACCACAAAGTTTCGGCGGCCATCCCTTTGGCGCACACAGTCGACATCGGCACCCGAAGGGGCCACGAAGTCGGCCAATCGGCCAAAACCGGCCTCGGCCAGTTCTGGGTGCCATTTTTCAGCCACACGCAACGTGCCTTCACCTTCGCCGCCGTCCACCACTGCCACGGCCCGCGGAAAAAGGCCCTGGCGCCGCAGCCGGCGTTCGGCCCGGTCGACTTTCACCCAGAGCGGCCGGACGGGACTCCGCTCCCAGGGTGATCCCTTCGCGTTGATGTACATCTCAATAAATCGCCTCCGTTCCGTGGCGCCCAGGAGCGGTGCGTCGATCGTGGCCGACAGAGCGGCAAGGTCGTTCACGGCCGAAGGCCGGTCGCTCCTGGCGAAACGCGCTCCGCCCGGATCGAGAAATAGAAGAGTCCGATCGGGAGCGACAACAACGTTCCAGGCATAGAGGCGGCCGAGACGCACACCGCGGGAGTGGAGACCGGCAAGAAGGGGCGCGGCCCTTTTGACCGATTCGGCCCGGCCTGACCTCGTGCGGCGGAGGTCGGTATCGAGTTCCACAGCGCCGGGAGGGGCAAGGACGACCACGAATCCTGTTGTTTCTCCCTTGGATCCGACGAGCCAACCGCAGGCGGCCCGCTCGGCCACGCCCACGCCGGCGGCGGCCAAAAGATCGAACGCTCGAAGCTGGGAATCGATCCATCGTGCAGCGCGCGTTTTGTGCCTGTGGACACGCGTTCTGTGCCTGTGAGCGCGCGCCTTGTGCCCGTGGGCACGCGCCTTGTGCCCGCTTCGAGACTGCAGCAAAAAGGGAACGCGGCCGTCGGCGAGAGTGGCCAAACGGTGGAGTGACTCCGCTCGCCTCTCGCTGACGAGATGGCGAGAGCCCGACTCGAGGATCAACCGCGCTGAACCGAGGCCGGCCTCCTCGAGAGAAGATTCGGATCGATTCAGGAAATTGATTTCGGACTGCTCTCGCACATCTTTATCCGGGATCGCGCCGACGGCCGGCCTGGTCGATGATCCGGGCCATCATGTCCGACGACGCATGGTTCTTGGGATCGCCCACGATGGCGATCCGGCCGCCGTAGGAAAGGATCGTCTCCCGCTCGGGTACCGTGTCGACCGTGTAATCCGTTCCCTTGGCGGCCACATCGGGTTTGAGCGTACTCAGGATCGTGTCAGCCCTCCGATCGCCAAAGAGGGTCACGTAGTCGACGCAGGAGAGGGCGCAGAGGATCTCGGCCCGCTCCAACTCGGGATTGATCGGCAGGTGGGGTCCCTTGAGTTCGGAGACCGATCGGTCGCTGTTGAGTCCCACCACCAGACAGTCTCCGCGACTTCGCGCATCGGCGAGCGCTCTCACATGACCGACGTGGAGGAGGTCGAAGACACCGTTGGTGAAGACCACGGTCCGGCCCTGTTCCTGGAGACGGGCAATGATACGGCGCAGTTCGCCGTGATCGTCGATGACAACACCCATGACCTGTATTCCTTTTTCACGCTTGATCAGTTGATGCTAGATCAGATGAAGCCGCGATCGGAGCTCTTCCATCGAGCAGGTGGCGGCGCCCGATTTCATGACGACCACACCGGCGGCGCAGTTGGCCAGCTTGGCCGCTTCGAGCGAAGTGGCTCCCGCCACGAGAGCGAGGGTCATCGTGGCCGCCACCGTGTCGCCCGCGCCGCTCACGTCGACCACTTCCTCGTCGCCGATGATCGGAATCTCGTTCACCATGCCCGACTTTTCGAAAAGGATCACTCCCTTGTTGCCTCTCGTCAGAAGAAGGGAATCGACATCGAGCTCTGAAAGCAGCGCCCAGCCGATTTCGCGCGCCTCGCGGTTGCTGCCGATCAGCCGGCCGGCGGCGGTCTCAGCCTCCGACTCGTTGGGGGTGACACAGCGCATCCCCTTGAAAAGGCCGACCCTGTAACGGGAATCGGCCACGACGATCTTGTCCCCGGCGATGGCGGTCATCTTCTCGACGACACTGTCGGAAACGAGATAGTAGTTGTAGTCGGAAACGAGCCAGGCGTCGACGAGCGGATCGAGTCGCTCCAGGGTTTCGAAGACAAGCGGCTCGACCTCGACGGGAACGCGCGGCTGCGGCTCGTGGTCGACGCGGATCACCTGATGCTTGATCCTGTTGGCGTCTCCCACCATGATGCGCGTCTTGGTCACTGTCTCGTAGCCGGGATCTGACAGGATCCCATCGGTGCGGACGCCGCGCGACTCGAAGTACCCTCTGAGCGCCCGGCCCGCCACGTCGTCTCCCACGAGAGTGAGGGGCAACACCGTACACCCGAGATCGATCAGGTTGTTCACCGTGTTGGCCGCGCAGCCCGGGATGTGCCTCTCCTCCTCCTTGCGCACCACCATGACGGGCGCTTCGCGCGACATCCGCTCGGCCTTGCCCATGATGTAGATGTCGGCCACGCTGTCGCCGATGACGCCGATCGTGCAGTCAGCGAAACGGTCGATCGCCTTCTCGATCCTACTCATTGTCGGCCTTTCGGTTCAGTTCGAGAATCCTCCGGATGATGTTGGTCGTGCTCCTCCCGGGGCGCAGTTCGATGAGCTTGACCTCCCCTCCCTCCTTCTCGACCCACTCGCGGCCCACGACACCCTTGTCCTCCCAATCCTTGCCCTTGACCAGAATCCCCGGCGTCACCTGCCTGATGATCTTCTCCGGAGTATCCTCCGAGAAGGCCACAACGTAGTCGACAAAATGGAGAGACGCGAGAATCTCCTGCCGTTCGTCGAGTTCGAGAACGGGACGCGAATCGCCCTTGAGACGCCGCACCGATTGATCGTCATTGACGGCCACCATGAGGGCGTCGCCGAAACTCCTCGCCGTGCGCAGGAAATCGAGGTGGCCGCCATGGATCAGATCGAAACAGCCGTTGGTGAAGACCAGTTTTTCACCCCCCGCGCGCATCTTGCGCGACAGTTCGGCGGCAACGTCGGCGTTGAGAATCTTCTCCGCCGGCCGGCCCGTGCTCCGCGAGAAAGCCCGGAGAAGTTCCCGCCTCGTGGGCGCCGACACTCCGAGGCGGCCCACAACGATCCCCGCACCGGCGTTGGCGATGCGGACGGCGTCCTGGAGACTGTTCCCGTCGGCGAGGAAGAGGGCGAGGATGGCGATGACCGTGTCGCCCGCGCCGGTCACATCGTAGACGGAGCGTGTCTGCGCCGGGATCACCTCACTGCGATCGGGCCGATCGGAGAAGTAGATGCCCTTCGGTCCAAGGGTGATCACTGTCTCCCGCACCCCGAGCTCGGCGCGCAGGATGGACGAGGCCTCATCGAGAGCGTCCTCGTTGCCAATCGACAGACCCGTAAAATCTTCGGCCTCTTTCTTGTTTGGAGTGATCAGGCGCGCGCCGCGATACTTGCCGAACTCCCTGCCCTTGGGATCGACCAGAACGCCGAATCCGCCGGCGCTCTTCATGATCCCCTCGAGCAGCCACGGCGTGAGCGTTCCCTTGGCGTAATCGGAAACGATCACCGCATCGGACTCGGCAAGGAGCCGCTCTGCGCTTTTGAAGAGTTTCTCTGCCGTCCCGTCATCGAGAGGGCGGGTTGTCTCCCGGTCGATCCTGAGAAGTTGCTGGTTGTGGGAGACGACGCGCGTTTTGCGCACAGTGGGCCGATTTTCGTCGACGATCACCGCCGCCGTCCCGATGCCCCGCTCCTCGAGCATGGCGATGAGCCGCGCGCCTTCCGCGTCGTCGCCGACGACACCGCAGCATTCGACGGCGACGCCGAGGGTTTTGAGATTGGCCGCCACATTGGCCGCACCGCCGAGATTGTGGCTTTCGCCGCCGACCTCGAGCACCTGGATCGGCGCCTCGGGCGAGATCCGGTTCGCCTCGCCCATGATGTACGAGTCGAGGATCAGATCACCCACAACCGCGATCCGCGGTGATCCCACTGCCTGAATGATCTCGACAAATCGTGGATTCAAGCCTCTCCTCCCTTTTCGATACGAGCCAGTTCGAGAATCATCCCCCACCGAAAGAGAGGCACCAGCATCTCATGGTGGCCGGTGATGTGCATGCCCCTGCCCGAGGGGCGCTCGACCACGTTCTTCTGCGTCCGGTAGTGGCGGATCATGTCAAAATCAGCGGTGAGAAAATCGTTGGGCCCGCCGGTGAGATTCCTCGACACGCTGAGGGCTTTGAGGAAAACCTCGGGGAGGACCACACTCGATCCGATGTTGAGCCAGACGCCCCCTTCGAGGGATGAGACCAGGCTGCAGAGAGTCCTGAAATCGTTCATCGACGCTGCACCGATCGCGGCGCCATCGGCACTGGGATGCATGTGCACGATGTCGCAGCCGAGGGAGACATGAACGGTGACCGGAACGCCGAGACGGGCGCCGGCGGCGACGATCGATGCATGCTTGAAGGGAAGATCCGATTCCTCGATCTCCGCGCCGAGCGTCTCGCCCAATCCTCGCCCTCCGTCGGCCGCCCTCACCGCGGCTCCGTTGACCGCCTCGGCGGTCTCGCGCGCCATGCCGAACGATCCGTCGCGAAGGCCGGCCAAGACGTCCTCCGAGGTGCCGCCGCAAAAAGCCATTTCGAAATCGTGTATCGCACCGGCCCCGTTGAGACTCACCGAGGTGAGAATCCCCCGCTCCATCAGATCGATGATAAGAAGGGAGAGGCCGCACTTGATCACGTGGGCGCCCATGGCGAGAGAAATTTTCCGAGAATCGTTATATGCCGCCGCCCCCTCCTTGCAGAGGAGGCGCAAATTGTTCGTGGCGAGAATCTCCGGGAATCCGGCCATGAAATCGCCGGGCGGATCCTCGGGCTCGACGAGAAGGGTTTTCGAAACGAGATGATTCCGATCGTTGAGCGAATAGGTTTTGAGCTTATCGAGGTCGAGATGTTCAAAATTCATGGATCACCGAGTCTCCGTCGAGGATATCGATTCTCAACACACCACGCGGTCCGCCATCGTCGCGCCGGGGCCGGCCGCAGGGCGGCACGCGCGAGGCGTCTCAAGCGCCAAGCGGCCCAAGCATCTTTGAGCGCGGGGGATATAAATGTCAAGTCTCCAAATCGATCCCGCCTTCTTGGCCGCTGAAAATCACGCCTTTACGCAAAATTAATTTTTAACGGTGTATTGAAACACCTGGGGTATCGTTTAGAATTTTTTTGGAAATTAAAAGATCAATAGGCAATAGATTGAGGAAAAAGAGTCAGGGGGTTGCCTTATGGTGTAAAACTCTTCTCCCCTTCTTCCCCTTTTCCCGGAGTTTCCTCCTGGCTCTGTTTATACTCATAAAGGAACGTCTCTCTGGAGCGTTCCTTTTTTAATTACATCCGATTGGCTCCCCTATTGGCGGCGATCACCGGCGGGCGGTCACGGGTGCGGTCTGAATCGAGAAATCTCGAAAGGCGGTCAGGCGACCTTTTCCTGATATTCTTCGAGCTTCATGCTCACCATCTTCGAAACCCCTCCCGTCTCCATCGTAATCCCGTAGAGGATGCTGGCGTAGGACATGGTCTGCTTGGAGTGGGTCACGATCAGAAACTGGGAATTCTGAATAAATTCGCCGAGGAGCGAACAGAAGCGCTCGATGTTGGTTTCGTCGAGTGCGGCGTCGACCTCGTCGAGAAAGCAGAAGGGGCTCGGCCGCGCCTTGAAGAGCGCGAAGAGCAGAGCGACGGCGGTCAGCGTCCGCTCGCCGCCGGAGAGGAGACTGATGGAGCGCACGTCCTTGCGCGGCGGCCCGGCGATGATCTCGATCCCGGCCTCGAGAATGTCCTCGCCTTCGTTGATCTTGATATCGGCGCGGCCGCCGTGAAAGAGCTTTCTAAAGATCCCGTTGAAATGGGAGCGAACCTCCTCGAAGGTATCGGCAAAGCGCTTGCGCGATTCGATATTGAGATGGGAGATCATCTCTTTGAGAGATTTCTGTGCGCCGTTGAGATCGTCCCTCTGGGTGATGAGGTGGCCGTAACGCTCCTCGATCTTTTCCAGCTCGTCCACCGCCTCGAGGTTGACGTTGCCGATGCGGGCGATCTTCAGCCTGATCTCGGCAATTTCGCGCTCCGACGCTTCTAGGTCGAAGCGAGGAGCCGCTTCCTGGTCCGCTTCCTCTGCGCTCCTTTCTCTTTCCACGGCCGCAAACTCCCGGGCGAGGCGGCCCTCGGCATAGGCCTGGTCGAGATCGAGTTCGACCTCCTCGATCGCCCGTTCACGCAGGTTCTGCTGCTTGACCTCGATCTCCTTGACCTCGATCCGGAGCGAGTCGAGACGGGAGCGATTCTGCTCGAGCGCGCCCTCGACGGCGGCCAATTTTTCTCTCTCCCCTTCGAACTCCCCGTTCAACTCGGCAACGTGTGCGTTGAGGTCTTCCACCTCGGCGGCGAGTTCCGTACGTTCCGACGCCATCGCCTCGGTGCGGTCCTTGAGATGGGCAATCTCTCCCTCGACCTCGTCGGCGTGTGCCACCAGCCGCTGCTCGTCCCGTTCGAGCTCGCCCAGGCGGCTCCGTGACTCATCGACGCTCTTGGCCAGAAGGTTCTTTTCCTTCTCCAGCGCATCGCGTTTTCCACGGTGTTCGACGACCTTGAGTCCCAGCTCCTGAAGCCGCTCATCGAGCCGCGCCGTTTCGTTTCGAAGGCCCGCCGCTTGCATATTGGCGAGATCGAGTTTTTTCGAATTGCTGCGAACGTCCTCCCCGATCCCCTCTCCTTCGCCGCGAAGGTCGCGGAGTTCGATCTTGAAGGAGAGCACGCTCTTTTCGATGTCGTGCCCCTCCTCGAGATGAAGCCTGAACTCCTGGAAGAGGCGGTCGAGCCGGTCGGCCACCCTGCTCTGCTCGGCGCTCAGAGCGGCCATCTCGAATTCGTGCTCGTCGAGAGTTTTGGAACGATCCTCGTTGAGACGCACGATCTCGGCCAGCTTCTCGTGAACCGTTTTCCTGCGGCGCTGCATGCCGTCGAGACGCTCTGCGAGTTGGACAACGCTCTCCTTGAGGGCGGTCAGCTCGCTCCGGCGGGCGATCAGGCCCGGTTCTCTCGCTCCGCCCCCCACCCGGATGACGGCCCCGTCGTAAAAATCACCCCGCTGATTGACAACGCACAAGGCGGGCGAACGCGATGCCTCATCGATCTTCAGATCGCCCTCTCTGAGCATCACCTTTCCGAGGAGCGCCTCTTTCAAGGGGGCCAATTCGGGCGCGCACTCGATGCGGTCAGCCAGCGACCGATTGGCCCGCGCTTCCTCGACGGCTCCGACCAGATCGTCTCGAACGAGGATCGTCGCTCCGCCCAGATTCTTCTCTTCGAGAAAGACGAGCACCTGGCGCGCCTCGGCCCGTGACTTGACGACCACCGCCTCGTCCAGGTCGCCCAGAACCGCCTCGAGTGCCTTGGAGAGAGTAAAGTCGACGTCGAGCATCTCGCCCAGGATCCCGTCGACGAAGGAGAGAGAGTCTCCCTCACGACCCGCCTCGTCGAGAACAGCGCGCGCGCTCGCCTCGACCCCCTCGCGGCTCGCCACGAGAGAATCGAGAAGTTCGATCCTCGAATCGACCTTGACCTTCTCCGCTTCGAGCGCGCGGATTTCCCCGTCCAGTTCTCCCAGGCCCGCTTCCATGGTGGCCGCCGTGCGGCGGCTCGTGGCGAGTTCGCCGGCGAGGGTGTCAACGAGCTCCTTCTTGAGGCCCATTTCTGTGCAGAGCCGGGTGTTTTCCTCGCGGCTCTCGCCAAGCTCCCAGGCGATCTCGTGCTGTTTTTGAACGAGCCTCCACCGCGTTGCGTGCTGCCCCTTGAGCCGCGCCGTCGCCTCAACGCGCTTGTTGCCGATCTCCACTTCCTTCCGGCTGAGATCGACAATGGAGTTTTCCAGCTCCTCGATCCCTTCGACGCATTCGCGCAGCGTGTTGGCCGCAACCGTCACCTGCTCCCTCGTCGCCTGCTCTTCCCTGGTAAGCGACGTCTCTTCGGAGACGAGCCAGGAGAGGCTTTTCTCGATCCCGGCAAGCTCCGTTTCGCGGTCGGCGTTGCGGCGCTTGAGGTCGTCGCCGCGCTGGCTGTTCTCCACCTTCTCGTTGCCGATCTCGACCAGTCTCTTTTCGAGCATGGCGATCTTGCCGTCGCACTCGGCGTGTGCCGACTTCAGTTCGGCCAGCCGCGAACGCTTGGCATAGAGGCCTTCCTTGATCGCCCCCACGTTGGTCGAGAGCGCCTCACAGGTATTCTGGCGTGTCGCCAGCTCGCGGCGGTTGTCTTCCTCGGCGCCAACGGCGGCGGTCACCGATTCCTTGAGAGTCTCCATCCGTCCGGCCAGATCGGTGAAGAGGTGGCAATAGTATTCCTTGCGCAGTTCGTCGATCCGCTCGGTCAGCTTGAGATAACTGCGCGCCCGGCCCGCCTGATTCTTGAGCGAACGGATCCGCTTTTCGAGCTCGTCGATGATATCGCCGAGCCTGAGAAGATTCGCGTTCGTCCGCTCCAGTTTTCTTTCCGCCTCGCGCCGCTGAGACTTGAAAAGACTGATCCCGGCCGCTTCCTCGAAGATCAGGCGGCGGTCCTTGGGATTCGTCTCGAGGATCCGGTCGATCTTGCCCTGTTCCATGATCGAATAGGCATCGAGGCCGGCGCCCGTGTTCATGAAGATCTTCTTGATATCCTTGAGCCGTACGGGCGAACGATTGAGAAGATACTCGCTCTCGCCGGACCGGAAGAGGCGGCGCGTCACGACCACTTCGTCGAACTCGATGGGCAGAGTGCCGCAATCGTTGATGAAGGTAATCGACACCTCGGCAAAGTTCATCGGAACGCGCCGGCCGCTCGCGTTGCCGTTGAAGATCACATCGTGCATCGAGTCGCCCCGGAGGGAGGTGACGCGCTGCTCGCCGAGCACCCACTTGATCGCATCCACGATGTTCGATTTGCCGCAGCCGTTGGGGCCCACGAATGCCGTCACGTCTCCCGTGAGATCGATCTGAACGCGATCGGCAAAGGACTTGAACCCCACGATCTCGAGCGTCTTAAGCCGCATGATCCTGCTCCGATCGTCTTCTTAAAAGGGCTTGCAAAAACGCGATCCTGGCCTGGGCATCGCCAAGGAAAAATCGGGGCAATGGATCGAGGCCGGTAAAGGATTCGCAAGCCGCTGTAAATCTTGCCGCACTCTCAGGAGAGGTCTCGAACAGATCGGACAGCGCCCGATCGGGCAGCGTCCAGACCGGTCCGAATCGGATCTTGAGTCCGAGACGCCTTTCTTCCTCGTGAAGGAGCGTCTGTATCTCTCGGAGAGTGTTGGTCACAAAAAGCGCCGGGTCTGTCTCGCCGCCCCCCCCGGCGACCGCGCGCTGTGCGGCGCGGCCCATGTTGCCGAGGAGAATCCTGAAGCTGCCCGGGCCCACAACCGCACTGTCACCGCCCATGAAACGGCGCAGCGACGCTTTCGGTCCCCGCCCGGCGCGATGCAGCCGCGAGAGGAACCGGTTTTTCGACAGGAAGGACGCAACGAGGAGCCGGAGTGTGGAACGCAGCTCATCGTGAAAGCGTTCTCCCGAGCGATGTCCCGCGGCGCGCTGGATCGATTCGAGGTCGAGCCGGCCGCCGGTGACGAGGGGCTCGATGGCAGCCATTGCGTCGGTCGACGCCCCGCGAACGCTCATCTCCACGGCGCCCGAGGCCTCCATCACCACCGCCCTTTCAAAGAGGGGGCGCGCCATGCGCCGGTCGCCGAGAAGGTCGATGCTGAGGCGGGGCACGGAGAGCGTTCGGCCCAGCGCGCGAAGAGCGTCGAGAAAGGCGGCGATCAGGTCGTCGAGGATGTCGTGGGCCGTCTGAGCGTTCAGCCCCAACCGTTCGACGATCCGTTCCGCCGAGGGTGTCACGGTGCGGCGAAGGCGCAGCAGCGGCGGAGAGCGCAGAGCGGGTGCGCCGGCGGGCCCCGATGAAAACGCGGCCACCATGGCGCGCGCCCAGCGCGCCGGATCGCCTCCCACCTGTCCCACCTGCTCGAGTCCGGCGTTGGTCAGATCGATCCCGATCGGGCCGACCGAGAACCGCTCGAGAAAACGGACCACCGCCCCGAGAAAGGAGGCGGGCGTTTCGGGCTTGCCGTAAGGGGCGGAGAGGAGAGAAGGATCGAGTTTGATCTCCAGATAGCCCGAGGGGAGTGTGAGCCCCTCGAGGCAGGCCACATTTCTGAGGTGAAGATCGACTTCTTCCGGCGAATAGATCTCCTTGATCGAGAACTGCTTGAGAACCGACTCGGTGACCTCGGCAGCCACGTGGGCCGGTGTGCGGCCCCCGGCGTCCGACTCGGCCAGCGCCCGCACCTCGGCGGCGCGCATCCCGACACGCATGGCGCTGAGCGTCCGGCCGGTGAATCCCCGGTTGAAAAGTTCGTTGTCGACCAGTTCCTGCACGAGCGTTGCCGACACGCGCAGAAGGCCCGAACCGAGGATACGTTTCTCCACCTCCGAGGCGATCTCCGACGCCATGTCGGGCGGGATGGCCGACTCGTCGACGAGATCGGCGATGATGCGCCCTTTCGACCAGGGCGTCACACCGAGCCTTACGGAATGATCGACCTCGAGGAGCGCCGTCTCCGGCCGGCCTTGATCGAGATCGAGAATTCTCAGAGCATCGAGCTGCCTGGCGCGCCGCTCACCGTGGAGGATGAAGGTCCGGGCCGCGTCGGAGTGGCCCGTCTCCATGAGAACGCGTTCCACCACGTCCTGCACATCGTCCGAGGTTGGGATCGTCCGGCCGAAGGACTTGTTGATGAACAGGGTCACAACGGAAGCGAGCTCCTCGGTGAGCAGGTCGTCGCCGTGCCCCACCTTGCGTCCGGCACGGCCGATGGCGGAAGCGATCTTGTTCTGGTCGAAGACCACGATCCGTCCGTCCCGCTTTTTGAGCTTGTTCACCATCAATCGGGTATCTTCGATAGGAGAGGCCTGAGTTCGTCGAGAAACTGGTTCACATCCTTGAATTCTCTGTAGACCGATGCGAAACGCACGTAGGCGACCTGGTCGATCTCCTTGAGCTGGTCCATGACAAGGCGGCCGATGAATTTGGAGGAGACCTCCTTGTCGAACATTTCGTAGAGCTGCGACTCGATGGCGTGGACCGCCTCTTCGAGCCGGTCGATCGAGATCGGGCGTTTCTCACAGGCTTTGATCATCCCGTGCAGGATCTTGCTCCGGTCGATCGCGTCGCGCGAGCCGTCCTTCTTCACGACCCGAAGGGGCGCTTCCTCGACCCGCTCGTAAGTGGTGAAGCGCTTGCCGCATTCGAGACATTCGCGGCGGCGGCGGATCACGTAGGCGTCGCCCGAGGTCCTGGAATCGATCACCCTGTCATTGTTGATATTACAGTAGGGACATCTCATTGATCCGCTTCCCGTCTTTGTTCATGTAACATCAACCACGATCCAACCGCAGATCGTCTCTGATCAATGGTTCGGACACGTTTTGATCCGAAGCAAAAGGAGCTCAGCAAATCACATTAGCAAAGAATTTTCTGGGCCAACCGCCATAAAGGCCACAGTAGAAATTATCTACGGTAGAGATCCCTATCATACAACATCTAGTATGTCAAAATAAATATACGCCCACATGAACAATTTATTTATGGATAAGTGGTTGGCCTGCAAGCAGGTGAGTCGAAATGAGCCGCGTCCCGAGCGGGGCGTTCGATCAGTACTGAATATCGGAGACTTCCACTTTTTTGACTTTGAAACTCTCGGGCTTGGTCTGATGTGCGGGATCGTCGACGGGAAGCCCCTCATCGGGAATGGTGCGCAGCGCAAGATTCTTGCGCTCCTTGGGAGCGAGGGAGAGGTTCGTGAAGAAAAAAGTCCGCCCGCCTGCCGACTCGACGCCGTCGAGGGTCACTTTCAGCTTGGCTTTGACAGGGTCGCCGGAACGGTTCTCCACGGTGACGAAGAGGCCCTGATGGCTCACACCGCCCGATTGAGCCGTGCAGGTGGTCCACCGGATTACTTTGACCGGATTCCAGTCGAAGGGGATGCTGGTCTTGAACTTGACGTACTTGTCGACCTCGGCCCGGATGTTGGCGCCCGGTTTGAGCGCGTAGGGAAAGGCGAAGGTCAATTGCTGAGTCGAGTGCGGCTGAATGGGGCGCGAAAGCCCCTTGATGTTCTCGAAGCGGCTCACGTCGCTGGGAAGACGGGGCAAGGGGCGGTCGTCATCATCTCTCAAGGGCAAAGGGGTTCCGCCCAAAAGACGGATCTTCTGAAGTGACAGCAAGTTATTCGTACGATTTGCCACCCTCATCTTGAGTACCGAGAAAGGATGATTCCCCCGCCGCGCCTCGGTGCTCCACGACATGGATAGGACCTTGAGATCGTTGGCGCCGAGGGGGAGATACTCGATCACTCTCGCCACCGATTTGTCATCGTCGGGATCTGTTTGGTGAGTTTCTTCCTCTTTCTCGGCCCTCTCCCGGCGCTCGCGGTCGCGGATTCGGGCATCCTCGAGATCTTTCAGACTCGAGCCCTTTCCCCTGTCGGGCTGCTTGGCTCCCGAGTTTCCCCTCGGTTGCGAGGTCTTGGGAGTGGACGGCGCCCGAGCGCCCGGCGCCCTCGGCCCCCCGACGCCCTGAGCATACAGACCACTGCCAGCGAGCAGCAGAAAGACGGAGAGCGCGATCACCGCCAGGCAAGTTTTGCGAAAGAGAAAGTTCCTCGCGATCGGCGTGGAAACGAGCAGCATAACGACCTCCCTGGGCCCGGATTCACCAATCGGGCCGCTGTTAGGGTTTATCCGCCTTGTGTCGAAAGGTATCGCCGCGAATCGGGGGAAAATACCTATTTTCCTAGGCAAAACCTGGAAAAAACCTCTTCGAGCAGATCTTCGCCCGTCACGGGCCCGCAGAGAGCGCCCAGTGCGTCGAAGGCCTCGCGGATTTCGAGGGCCACCAGTTCCACCCCGCCGACCCAGTCCCCGTTGAGTGCCAGATCGATGGCTTTCAGCGCCGAGCGGACGCTGTGGGCGAGCCCTACGTCGATGGAGATCCCGTCGGCGCCGACCGGTTGGGGGAGGATTTTTTTTAGCCGGGCGAGCAGTTGGTCCAGTCCCTGTCGCCGCGCGGCCGAGATGACGCACGACGGCGTGGGGCGCTCCCTTTCGGTCCAGGCCCGATCGAGACCGAGATCCGACTTGTTCAGGACAAAGACGAAGGGGCGCTCCCCACGATAACGATCGAGCTCGCCGAGGGCGCGCCCGTCGGGAGGCCGCGATCCGTCGACCAGAACGATGCAGGCGCCGATCTTGTCCATCATTCCTGCGAGATTGGAAAGGGCGAGCGATTCGAGGGGATCGTCGGTGTCCATCACGCCGGGTGCATCGAAAAGCCTCGCCTGCCGTCCGAGAACGTCGACGTCGCTCTCGATGAGATCGCGCGTGGTGCCCGGAATGCTCGAAACGATCACCTCTTTTCCGGGACAGAGTGCGCCGAAGAGCGACGACTTTCCTGCGTTGGGAGGCCCCAGGATCACCACACCCGGCCGATCGGCCAGCGGCCTGCGACGCGACAGGACCGCCTCGATCTTGCCGAGCGCCTCGCGGCATTGGGCGAGTTCTTCGATCAAACGCGGGCCGTCAAAGGCTTCCGTCTCCTCGTCCTCGAAATCGAGATAAGCCTCGATCGCCGCGAGCACGCCGAGAAGCTGGTCTCTCACGGCGGCCGCGTCGCGCGTCGGGCGGCCTCTGAGGCGCTCCATGGCGGCCGCTCTCTGGTCGTCGGAACCGCTCTCGATGAGGGAGAGCACCGCCTCGACCTGAACGGCGTCGATCCGGCCGTTCACAAAAGCGCGCCGGGTGAATTCCCCCGGGCCCGCGATCCGTGCGCCCCCTTTGATACACGCGCCGAGGACCGCCTCGACGAGCGGAGGCGATCCGGGCAGAAAAAATTCCACCACATCGTCGACGGTGTAGGACCGGGGCCGGCGCATGACCAGCATGCGCGCTTTCACGACCTGTCCCTTCCCCAGACGGAGCCGCACCGTGGGGGCTGAAAATCCCTTCAACCGCGAAGGGCGCGGCCCGTCGGCCACGAGGCGATCGGCAATGGAGAAGGCATCGGTCCCGCTGAGACGGACCACCGCCAGGAAGCTCCGTCCGGGAGCGGTCGAAACAGCCGCGATGGTGTCGTCCACGAGTGCGACCTCTTCGAATCATCGGGTCCTATTTGGGCTGCGGGTCGCCCACGGGAAACTTTTTCCGAATGAACTTGTACTCCGCAATGGAGATCAGGTTGGACGTCATCCAGTAGAGAGACAGCCCCGATGCGTAGCCATAGAAGAAGAAGAGGAACATGATCGGCATGAACTTCATGATCTTCTGTGTCTGCTGCGCCGAAGGATCGGACGACTTGGGCATCGCTTTCTGCTGATAGAAGAAAGCCACCGTCATCAGGATGGGAACCACATTGAGAGTCTCCCAGCCCAGAAGGGGAATCGTGAAGGGCAAGGAACAGAGCGCATCGGGTTGGGACAGGTCCTTGATCCAGAGGACAAAGGGCGAGTGGCGCAGCTCGATGGAGAATCTCAAGATCTGAAAGAGCCCGATGAAAATGGGAAACTGGAGAAAGATGACGAGGCACCCCATGAGCGGCGGGGTGGCGCCGTGCTCTTTCATCAGCTTCATCTGGGCTTCGTTGAACTTCTTCTTGTTGTTCTTGAACTTCTTCTTGAGCTCGTCCAGCTTGGGCTTCATGACAGCCATCTTCTGCTGGTACTTGTGCATGCTGAGCTGCTGGTAACGGTTGATCGGGAAGAGGCAGATCTTGACCACGAAGGTGAGGAAGATAATCGCCACGCCCCAGTTGCCGAAGAGGGCGTAGAACTGCCGCAAGATCCAGATCAGGCTCTTGTTGATCCACGCGAAGGAGCCGTAGCTGTCCTCGATGATCGGATAGTAATCGAGATAGGGTTCGTGCTGCATCAGGTCGGTCGACTTGGGACCGGCGTAAAAGGTCAGATCCTGGGAAAAGGTCTGACCGGGCGAGGGGATCCGCGGCACCTTGAGCAGATAGGAAACGAGCACGTTGGTTTCCGCCTGCTCGTGAAAGGCGTCGAGCTTCGTCGCGTTGGGCTCGCCCTTCATCTCCTGCCGGAAGGTGTCGACCAGTTCGGCGTACTTGTTCCTGTCCTCGAGAATGCGGAATTCGACCTTGCGCAGAAGCTTCCCCTCGCGCGGCTGAAGGAGAAGCGCGAAGTAGTTGCTCATGATCCCCGAGAAACGATGGTCGCTCTGTTCCTTGATGGTGAACGAAACGGGTGTGTCTTTGAGGTTGGCTGCCGGAAAATCGAGGAGCTCGAACTGGCCCGTTTCGTCGCTTCCGTCAGCGGTGTAGACGATCCCCGTCGGTCCCAGCGTGAAGGAAGGCCTCTTCTGATCGTCGATCCCCGCGATCCCGTCGAGCGTAAAATTGAGTCCGCCCCTCCGGTCGGGATTCTCGTTTTCCACGGCGATCCGCACGTCGATGTGCTGGGCGCCCCCGTGGAAGGTGAAGATCTTGCTCACCTTCAGCCCGTCGCCGGGCCTGTAGGAGAAGGTCAGAACCGAGCCCCCGCCCGAGGTCTCGTAGAGTGACGATTCCCAGAGCGCCTCTCGAAAGTTGTGGGCCGCCGCGCCCGAGCCGCCCCCGGCGTCGTCGAGTACGAAGGAGTACTGGTTCTCGCTGACCGAACCGAGGATCTCGAGCCAGTTCTCGGGAAGCTCCATCGCCACCGGATCTTTTTGAGTCTCGGGATCGTTGAAGTACTCCCGGAGCTTCAGAGACTTGAGAGCCGCCCCCCGGTTGGTGAAGAGGGCGCGGTAGATACCGGTTTCGACGACGATCTCTTCTTCGGCCTCGACGCTGCTCGCCTCGTAAACCGTTTCCGGCGCAACGCCATCGTCGGGGCGGTCCGGATCGCCCGGCTCCGCGCCCGCTTCGGAACCGTCTCCGGCGGCCGCACCCTCCCCATCGCCCGCGAAAGCCTGACCGTCCTCCGATGTGGCCTCTCCGTCTGCGGAAAGGTCTTCCGTCTGGTCGACCGTCTCCGGAGCCCGCTCGGGCGGGGGAAACAAGATCGTATGCATCCAGAGGAGGAGAAAACAGAGAAAGAGTGCTGTGAGAAGCCGCTTGTCCATCGATGATGTCCTCTATTTGCCTTCCTTCAAACGGGCTGCGAGGAAGAGGGGGAGCTTACCCGTGTTCATGATCTTTTCGAAGGTGCGGTCCACGTCGTAGGGGACCCTGTGGAATTCGAGGGTGCCATTGTCGAGAGTGGCGAAACACGCCCGGGGATCGCCGTCGCGCGGCTGGCCCACGCTGCCCACGTTGATGATCGCCCGCTTGCCCTGTGGGAGCGCGAATCCGCCGTCGAGACTGTCTTGGGGAAGGAAACTGAAATTTTCGAGATAGACGCCCGGAAGGTGTGAGTGGCCGATGAGGCAGACCGGCCGTTCGAGTAGTCTGAAGAGTTCGTTCATCTTGTGCTTGTCGTAGACGTCCTCGGGAACGACATACTCATGAACGCGATCCCTCGGCGATCCGTGAACGAGCATGAACTCATCGCGGAAGATCACCGTGGGCAGGCTGTCGACGAAATTCCAGTACTCGCGATTTTCCTCGCGCGAGTAGTCCGAGGAATTGATCTCGTCCCGCGTCCATTCGAGCGCGCGGCGCGCCTGGATATTGAAATCTTCGGCCGAGGAGAGGAGCGCCTGTTCGTGGTTTCCGCGCAAGCATCCCGTAAAGGTCTTGGCCATATCGAGGCACCTGCGAGGGTCCGGACCGTATCCGATCACGTCGCCGAGGCAGTATATTTCATCGACATTCAAGCTCTTGGCATGGTCGAGAACCGCTCGAAGAGCTTCGATGTTGGCATGGATGTCTGATACAAAAGCCTGCACGAATACTACGCTCTCGTTTTCAGTTGTCCCCTGTCTTCTCGGCTGCCCCCTCGGCGGTCGGGGGATCGGTCTCAGGCGGTGTGGTCGCCTCTTCGACGATCATCACCGGAATGCCGTCGCGCACCGGATAGAGACGGCCGCATTGAGGACAGAGCAGGCTGTCGGCCTCTGGCACCACTTTGTCCTTGCAGAGCGGACACGCGAGGATCTCGAGCAGTTTCTCGTCCACAATATCGCCTTTCGAAATCGCCTTTCGAAACTCTGGTCGATCCGGCCCTGGGCTCGTTGAATCCGATGTCGGGAAAGCAAAAGGATTCTACAAAAGTAAACGGGGCATAATAGGCCGCCCGCGAGGGCAAGTCAAGCACGAGAAGAGAATTGAAGAGATCTCATCGAGGCGTTATTATGATTCCCATGGCGAGAATGACGGAGACGGGACTTTTCAGCGGTTTCGGGGCGATCACGGTCGTTTTCTGCCTGCTTTTATCTGCAGTGGTCGTCGGCCTCCCGGGGTGCGGCGGCGACGCCCCCCCCACCGCGGCGGGCGCTCTTGAAGGGGAAGCGAAAGAGGAGTGGTTCTGGCGCGATCGGCTCTGTGTGCGCCCCGAGCCCCTCGAGACGATCGAACCGTCCCCCACGGTCAGGACCGAGGTCAAGGAGATCTTCGACTCGATCGGCCGCCGCCCGCCGGGAACGCTCGAAAAGGAAATCGCCGCGCTCGCCGCTCTGGGAGAGGAAGCCCTTCCGATCCTCGCCGCGGGGACGGTGAGCGACGAACGGTCGGTCCGATTCGGGGCGGTGGCCGCCCTGGGCCGCATCGCGTCCCCCCATGGACAAGAACCGCTTCTCTCCCGGCTCAGGGACGAATGGAGCACCGTGGCGATTCTGGCGGCCGACATCCTGGCCAAGACGAGCGAGCCCTGGACGCTCCCCCGGATCATCAAGACGATCGGCCCCTTTCCTGTCGATTTCAACCCGGTCCTCATGGTGCGCGTCAAATCAGCCGCCGCGCTGATCGGGCATCAGAACTATTCGGGCGTCCCCTTTCTCATCAAAATCCTCAAGGAGAACACGCCCGCCGAGGATCCCCTGCGGGAATGGTACAAGACGCAGCGTCTCGCCTGGGAGAAAGAAGAAGCTCTCGAGGCCCTCTCCTCCCTGTCGGGAGACACTTTCGGCTTCATTATCGACTCCCCCCGCCCCCGGCAGGCAGACGCTGCCCGCCGTTTCGAAGAATGGTGGAACGACGCGGCAGAGTCGTTCTGGGCGCGCGCACCGGTCCTCGACGATCCCCTGCTCGTCGCCGAGATCGAGGAGATGATCGCCGCCCTCTCCACGTTTCAGATCCGCAACAAGGATTGCGCCGAATTCATGCTGCGCATGCTCGGACCGCCGGTCCTGCCCCACCTCGCCAGGGCTCTGAACAACAACGACTTCTATGTCAAATTTCACGTTCTCGATGTAATCGCCGATCTGGCGCCCGCCGCCGGCCGCCGGGCGGCTGCGCTCTCCGCCTCGGTAGGCGCCTGCCTCAAAGACCGCCGCCCGGCGATCCGCGCCCAGGCGTGCCGCACACTCGGCCAACTCGGTCTCGAAGCGTCGCTCCCATTCATCGAGCAGGTATTGGGCGACGGCGACAGCGATGTGCGTCTCAAAGCGGTGGAGGCGATCGGGCTCATCGGCGGCGCCGAGAGCGAGCGCTGCCTCATCGACCTCCTTGCCAACACGGACCAGGGCCAGTTGCGGACGGAGATCCTCGCCGCTCTCGCCAGGTCATCGAGTAGCCACGCCGACGGCCTACTGCGCGAACTGCTCTCTGACGATCCCTCCCGACAGGAATGGGCCCTTCAAAAGGTGATCGACCTCACGGGCGATGATTTCGGCTTTCTCCTCGGCGGCCCGCTCGATGAGCGCGCCGAGGCGGTGGACAAGATCGGCCGGGCGCTGAGAGAGCTGGGAAACTGATTCACCACTCGAGAAGGCGGTGCTCCCTGAATGAGACGAATTCCCCATCGCCGAGAATCACGTGATCGAGAAGCTGGATACCGAGCAGTTCGCCCGCGTCCTTGAGGCGCCGCGTGACCTCGAAATCCTCTGCCGAAGGAGTGGGATCTCCCGAAGGATGGTTGTGGATCGCCACGATGGCACCGGCGAGTTCGCTGATCGCAGCCTGAAACACCTCGCGGGGATGAACGATCGACGCGGTCAGCGATCCCTCGGACACGCGCTCCTCGCGAATGATCCGGTGCTTGCTGTCGAGTAAGAGAACGAGAAAAACCTCCCTTTTGGCGTCGCGAAGGCGCAAGTGAAAATGATCGAAGACCGCCCGGCTCGACTTCACCGACATGCCGGGCGAGAGACGTCTCTCGCCAAGTCTCTGCGACAGGGTCACCACCGCCTTGAGACGAGCGGCTTGAGACGGCCCGATTCCGCGCAGGGCCATCATCTCCTTGGCGCTCCGATTGGTAAAACCCCGCAGCCCCCCGGGGGACGACAAGATCCGGTCGGCCACGTCGCGCGCGTTCTCCAACGTGGTCCGCTGCCCGAGAATCAGAGTCAGGAGGTCCGCGTCGTCGAGGAGGGTCCCGCCCTGTGCGAGGATGCGCTTTCGCGGGTTCCGATCGGACCCGTTCCCAAGATTCGATTTCCGAGAATGCGTTTCTTTTTCCCTAGAGGCGCGCCCGGCGCCACAGCCGATCTTTTTGATCATCGTCCTCTCCACACGACCCGGTCGGAGACCACGACCCGGTCGGAGACCACGACCCGGTCGGAGACCACGATTCGGTCGGAGACCACGACCCGGTCGGAGAGACTGACGGATCGCGTCAGGAGAGGTTTCGAATTATGAGGAGATCATTTGAGCAGAAATGCCTGTCCCCAGAGCCCCCGGTCGCCGCTGTCGAATCCATCGGCAAAGTCAGCCTCGAGAGTCAGCGTCTTCGCACCGTCGAGTGGAATGATCGGCAACTGCACGACCCCGTCGCCGCCGCGCAGAATCGGACTCTCGAACTGTGTGCGGCCGTCGACCTGAACGCGGAACCGGATCGATCCGCGCGCTCTGAGATCGCCCGTCTCATCGGAGATCCCCACGAAAGCCTGAAAGGAGGTGAAGGAATCGCCGAGATCCCAGGAGAGCCGAGCGCGCGAATGGACGCCCAGACCCTTTGCGAAACGCTGACCGCCGCACACCAGTCCGCGGCCCGACACGGACCGATCCCGCTGAAAGGGAAAAAGAAAATCAGCGGCCGCACCGATGTAGGGCGACTGGTCCACTCTGGCCGGCTCGAGATCGCTCACGAAACGCATCGACTCGCGCCGGAAGGAGATCGACTCGATCACGTCGACGGGGAGCGAGACCTGGGGCAGAAAACTCCCCGCCATGGAGAGCCGCCCGTTCTCGAACTTCTCGAAGGAACCGGTCACCCGTCCCGCCCCCCCCTTGAGCAGCACGAAGGTGTCGCATTCCGCGCCGCTCTCGGCTCCGGCCGAACCGATCACCACGGCGTTGAGTTGGCCAAAGGTGAAGTCGACCAGGCCGAGGCTGCACTCGAAGGTCAAACCTTTTTCGCTGAAGAGATCGACCGTTCCCTCGATAAAGTCTTCGCCGAATCCACTCTTTCGTCTCCTGTAAATTACATCCTCCTCCTCGGAAAGCGCGTAGCGGCCAAAGTCGGCAGGGATGTCGCCCGCGCCGGGCAGAAGCATCTGTATCGCATCGATCGGTATATCGAGGAGGCCGAGGAGCGGGTTGTCGAGTACGATCTTTTCCGCGTCGCCGCCCGTCACGATCCCGGTCAGGTAGTCTCCCTTCTGAAAGAGAACACCCACCGCGCCCTCGGCCATCGGTTCGGCCGCCGCCGCGCGAAATGCGATCATATGGACGCGCTCAAAGGGAATCGCGTCGTGATCGGAATCGCCCTGCAACCGGAGCAGCCCCTTCCGGTCCACACTGAGCGGGCTCGCCTGAACGCAGCGCCCGTCGAGGGTGTAGATCGATGCCTGTCCCGAGGAAAGGGCGAAAAGTCGGTCGCAGACTGCGCCGAAAAACAAGACCACGGTAAAGGTGGCAGTGAGAATCCGACAAGAGGTGCGTTTCATGAGTTTCACCGTCCTTAACTCTTGGCTGGCCGGAACGGCCCACGGGGCCGACTGCCTGCCCTGGCGCTTTTCGGGTGAGTGAGCGGCCGACGCAGGGCGGCTTCGACTATGCCATTCTGACAGTGCACAAATTTGTTTTTTTCTGCACTCTGTCAATATGGCATCCGTCGTCCCCCCCGCGTGAATCGGGGGCTTTGAGCCCTTATAACATCTTCTCTCAAAGAAATATACGATTTCTCCGCCAACCTCGGTTTGGCATCTCATTTGCACAAAACGGGGCTTTCGAACTCTCAATCGTTGAAACGTCTGTTCAATCTTTGAAACGTATTTTCAATCTTTGAAACGTATTCTGATCAGAAATCCAATCAAATTCAGTTCTCTGTACCAGATATCAAGTTAAGGAGGAATCAATGGCAGCGAAACAGCTCGCTTTCGATCAAGAAGCTCGGGAACGGCTCAAGTCCGGCGTGACCAAGATCGCCAAAGCCGTCAAGTCGACGCTCGGCCCCAAGGGCCACAATGCCGTCATTGACAAGGGCTGGGGCGGCCCCACCGTGACCAAGGACGGTGTGACAGTGGCCGAGGAAGTCGAACTCAAGGACGCCTACGAAAACATGGGCGCCCTTCTCATCCGCGAGGCGGCATCGAAGACCTCAAAGACCGCCGGCGACGGGACAACAACCGCAACGGTGCTCGCCGAGGCGATCTTCCTCGAAGGCCTCAAGTACCTCACGTCGGGAGTCGATCCCGTCTCTCTCGTCTCGGGAATCCGCGCCGGTGTGGGCGCCGCGTCGAAGTACCTCGACTCGATCTCCCGCTCCGTGTCGGACAAGAAGGAAATCGCCCAGATCGCTTCCATCTCGGCCAACAACGACTCCGAGATCGGCAAGATGATCGCCGACGCCATGGATCGCGTGGGCAAGGACGGCGTCATCATGGTCGAGGAAGGCAAGAGCCTCGAGACCGAGGTCGACGTGGTCGAGGGAATGCAGTACGACCGCGGCTTCCTCTCCCCCCATTTCGTCACCAATCCCGAGAAGATGATCGCCGAGCTCGAAAATCCCTTCATTCTCGTTTTCGAGGAAAAGCTCAGCAACGTGAAGACCCTCGTGCCCCTTCTCGAGGCGGTGGCCAAAACGAACCGTCCCATTCTCATCATTGCCGAGGATGTGGAAGGAGAGGCGCTCGCCACGCTCGTGGTCAACAAGCTCCGCGGCATCTTCAAGTGCGCGGCGGTCAAGGCCCCCGGGTACGGCGACCGGCGCAAAGCGATGATGGAAGACATCGCCATTCTCACCGGCGGCAAGCCGATCTTCAAGGATCTCGGAATCAACCTCGAAGAGATCTCGCTCGACGATCTCGGCACGGCCAAGAAGGTGACCATCACCGCCGACAACACGACGATCATCCGCGGCGCCGGATCGGCCGACGCCGTCACGACCCGTTGCGGACGGATCAGAAGCGAGATCGAAAACTCCACCTCCGACTATGACCGCGAAAAACTGCAGGAGAGGCTTGCCAAGCTCGCCGGCGGCGTGGCCCAGATCAACGTGGGCGCCGCGACCGAGACGGAGCTCAAGGAGCGCAAGGCGCGCGTCGAGGACGCACTGCACGCCACGCGCGCGGCGGTCGAGGAAGGCATCATTCCGGGCGGCGGCGTCGCACTGCTGCGCGCCAGAAAAAAGGTGGACAGCCTCAGGGTCAAGGGCGAAGAGAAATTCGGTCTCGCCGTGGTGAAGAACGCTCTCGCCAAGCCCCTCCTGACCATCGCAAGTAACGCCGGCATCGAAGGCCCTGTGGTGGTGCGCAAGATCGACGACAAGGACGATTCCTTCGGCTACGACGCGGCAAACGACAAATTCATCGACATGTTCGAAGGCGGCATCATCGATCCGACCAAGGTCGCCAAGTCGGCCCTCGAGAACGGCGCATCGATCGCAACGCTCCTTCTCACGACCGACGCGATCGTCACCGACCTTCCCAAGGAGGAGGACGACGACGCCCCGATGCAGCCCGGCATGGACGAGATGTACTAGGAAATCCGAATAACGCGAGTCAAACAAAGAAGACAGTAAAAATAAATCACAAAGGGAGGACACGAGAATGGTCAAGCTGAAACCTTTGGACGACAGGATTGTGATCGAGGTTCTTGAAGCCGAAAGCCGGACGGCGGGAGGCATCGTGCTCCCCGACACGGCCAAGGAAAAGCCCCAGAAGGGCAAGATCGTTGCTCTCGGAAGCGGTAAGCCGACCGATGACGGCAAGAGAGCCGCCTTTTCGGTCAAGAAGAACGACCTCGTTCTCTTCGGCAAGTATTCGGGCCAGGACATCAGCGTGGACGGCAAGGAATACAAGATCATGAGAGAGGGCGAGATTCTCGCTCGCTTCGAGTAGTCAAGAAAATCAAAGAACGTGAAAATCGCAGGAACCTCACTATAAAAGGACGGAGAAAAGAAAATGGCGAAACAGCTTCTTTTCGATGAAGATGCGCGGCGAAAGATCCTGAAGGGGATCGAAAAACTCGCCCGCACCGTGGAGGTCACACTGGGGCCTTCTGGGCACAACGTAATCCTGAACAAGTCCTTCGGTTCTCCCCAGGTGACCAAGGACGGCGTCACCGTGTCCAAGGAAATCGAACTGGAAGATCCCTTTGAAAACATGGGCGCAAAGCTGGCCAACGAAGTGGCGAGCAAGACCAACGACGATGCCGGCGACGGCACGACGACGGCCACCGTTCTGGCGCGCGCCATCTACACCGAAGGGCTCAAGTATCTCTCCTCGGGAGTCAATCCCCAGGCGCTCAAGAGGGGCATCGACAAATCGGTCCGGTGCGTGACCGCCGCAATCGACGACATGTCGAAGAAGATCAAGGACAAGAAGGAGATCGTCCAGGTCGGTTCGGTCTCGGCCAACAACGACGAATCGGTGGGCAAGCTGATCGCCGACGCCATGAACAAGGTCGGCCAGGACGGCGTCATCACCGTGGAAGAAGCCAAGACGACGGTCACCGATCTCGAATTCGTCGAAGGCATGCAGTTCGACAAGGGATACCTTTCTCCCTATTTTATCACCAACCTCCAGGATCTGACCGTGGACATGGAAAACGCCCACGTCCTCATCCACGAGAAGAAGATCTCCAACATGCGCCCCCTCCTGCCCGTGCTCGAGGCCGTGGCCCAGACGGGCAAGCCGCTCCTGATCATCGCCGAGGACGTGGAGAGCGAAGCGCTCGCCGCCCTCGTGGTGAACAAGCTGCGCGGCACGCTCAACGTGGCCGCCGTCAAGGCGCCCGGCTTCGGTGATCGTCGCAAGGCGATCCTCGAGGATATCGCCGTGCTCACCTCGGGAACGTGCATCACCGAGGACATCGGCATCAAGCTCGAGAACATCGAGCTCGGCATGCTGGGAACGGCCAAGAAGATCACCATCGACAAGGACAACACGACGATCGTCAAGGGCGCCGGAAAAAAGGCCGACATCGAGGCCCGCATCGGCCAGATCAGGAACCAGATCGACCAGTCGACGTCCGACTACGACCGCGAAAAACTCCAGGAACGCCTCGCCAAGCTGACCGGCGGCGTGGCGATCATCCGCGTGGGCGCCCACACCGAGGCGTCGCTCAAGGAAAAGAAAGCCCGCGTCGAAGACGCCCTCAACGCCACCCGCGCCGCTGTGGAGGAAGGCATCGTGCCCGGCGGCGGTACGGCGCTCATCCGGTGCGTTCCGATTCTCGAGGCGCTCAAGCTTCCCAAGGATGAAAAGTTCGGCCGCGCCGTGATCCTCCGCGCCATCGAAGAACCGATGCGCAAGATCGTGTCGAACGCCGGCTATGACGGGTCGGTCACCGTTCACGAGGTGAGAGAGAAGAAGGACACGAGCTTTGGCTTCAACGCTCATACGGGCGAAACGTGCGATCTCTTCAAGGCCGGCATCATCGATCCCGCCAAGGTCGTTCGTTGCGCTCTTCAGAACGCCGCCTCGGTGTCGGGCTTGATGCTCACCACCGATACGCTCATCACCGATTACTCCGAAAAAGACGACGAGATCGAGGGCGCGGTGATCTAAACTCGCGGCGCCGGACCTTCCTTCGGCGCACCGAGACTGCTTGAGTCTTTAAACGAATAACACCGCCGCGCGGCCCCACGGAACGCCGCGCGGCGGTTTCCCTTGAAATAGAAAGGGGTGGCTGCCCAATGGCCGACAAAAGAGACTACTACGAGATCCTCGGGGTGCAAAAGGACGCCACCTCCGACGATCTGAAGAAGTCCTACCGCAAGCTGGCACTCAAGCATCACCCCGACCGGAACAAGAATGACGCCAAGGCCGCGGAAAAATTCAAGGAAGCGGCCGAAGCCTATGAAGTTCTCAACGATCCGCAGAAGCGCCAGATCTACGACCAGTACGGCCACGCCGGCCTCGAGAGGGGCGGATACCAGAGAGGTTTCAGCTCCTTCGAAGACATTTTTTCCATGTTCAACGATATCTTCGGCGGCGGCGGCGGCGGAGGCGGTTCGATCTTCGGCGATCTTTTCGGGCACCAGGGTTCGGGCCGAGGCGGACGCAACCGGCCGGCGCGCGGCGCGAGCCTGAAATGCGAGATCACGATCGATCTCATCGATGCCTTCAAGGGAATCGACAAAACGATCGATCTGAAACGCAACGAGATCTGCAGCACCTGTACCGGCTCGGGCGCCAAGCCTGGAACCTCGGTGGCCACGTGTCCCGCGTGCCACGGTCATGGCGAGGTGCAGCAATCGCAGGGATTTTTCTCGATTCGCACGACCTGCCCCCACTGCCGCGGCAGCGGAGAGGTCATCGAAAATCCCTGCACCGCGTGCAGGGGAGCGGGCCGGGTTCCCAAGAAGAGGAGCATCACCGTTCATGTCCCCGCCGGCGTTCACGACGGGACCCAGATGCGGGTCAGCGGCGAAGGCGAGCCGGGCTTCAACAGCGGTCCGCGGGGTGACCTGTACTGCATCATCAGGGTCAAGCCTCATCCCCTTTTCGAGCGGAGCGAGGATGACCTGATCTGCCAGGTGCCGATTTCCTTTTCCCAGGCGGCGCTCGGATCCGACATCGAGGTTCCGAACCTCAAGGGCAAGGCGACGCTCAAGATCCCCTCGGGTACGCAGACGGGCAAGGTCTTCAGGATGCGCAAGCAGGGGATGCCCAATGTCTACGGACACGGCCGCGGCGACCTGCTCGCCAAGGTACGGATCGAGACACCCAAGAAACTCACCCCGAAACAGACGGAACTCCTCAAGGAGTTCGCCGCAACAGAAGAAAAGAACGTGACCCCCGAGAGGCAGACCTTCTTCGACAAGGTGAAAAAAATCTTTGAGAGCCGGGAATAACCAAGCGGAGACGCAGGGATGAGTCGTAAAGGCAAAAAACGGGGCAAAGGCAAGAAACACAAGGCGCCGAGCGGGGACGCATCCGCCCCCCGGGACGAATCGAGCGAAACGCCCGCCGGCGCCGCTCAAGGTGACACTGGCACGTCGTCTGAAAAATCGTCTGAAAAATCGTCTGAAGAAAAAAAGCTCAACCCCCTCGAGGAACAGATCGAGGAGCTCACCGACCGTCTCCAGCGCAAGACGGCCGAGTTTGCCAACTATCAGAAACGCATCCAGAAGGAGATGGACGATACCCGCAAGTACGCCATCAAACCTCTCGCCCTCGATCTCCTGCAGGTGGTCGACAGCTTCGAGAGGGCTCTCGACTCATCGATGGGCGATTCACCCGAGCAGGCCCGGGTCGAGGACGAATTCGTAAAAGGCTTCCAGATGATCTACGACCTTCTCAAGGGCGCCCTCACCAGCCATGGCATCGCAATGATCGAAGCCAAGGACGAGCTCTTCGATCCCAACCGTCACGACGCGGTCATGGAAGAGGAGAATCCCGACCTGCCCGACAAGACGGTCATCGATGAACTGGTCAAGGGCTACATGCTCCACGAACGGCTTCTACGGCCGGCGAGGGTCCGTGTGTCGCGGGTCCCGAAGGAGCAGCCCGAGGAGCTTCCCGAAGACCAAATTCCGCCGTCCGACGAGGAGGGTTCGATAGAGCCCGACCTGAAAGGGTCGGACGATGAGGTTTAATAACTCTCACTTGAATGTTGTGACTCGATCCGCCCGAGGAGTACACCATGCCGACTTATGAGTACATCTGTGAAAAATGCGGCTTCGAATTCGACCGATTTCAGTCGATCACTGCCGGAACGTTGCGCAAGTGCCCCGAGTGCAAGGCCTTTGCCCTGAGGAGAAAAATCGGTTCCGGATCGGGGATCATCTTTAAAGGCTCGGGATTCTACGAAACCGACTATCGCAGCAACTCCTACAAGGCGGGCGAGAGAAACGAGGCCAACGCCGCCCCTTCGAGCTCGTCCTCCGGATCATCGAAATCGAAGACGTCGTCGGAAGACAAGCCTAAATCGACGGAGAAATCGACGGAAAAATCGACAGACAAATCGTCAAGCTCCAAGACCAAGAAGGCCTCCTGAACCCAGGTCTTTTGCGTGATTTGCGAGAAAAACTCTTCCCCCCATCACCCCGGACTATTCACACGCAAGACCACGTCGTCAACGGTGTCGCCGTCGTCGATCTCCACGTCCACTTCGCCCGGCTTGGCGTCGCCCACCGAGGTCAGCCGGTAGCGGCCCTTCTCGAGACCTTCGAAAACAAATGAACCGTCTCCCTGAGTGACGACCATCGTGCTCGACTCCGCCCCGCTGTCGGGGTCGTCGACGATCTTTGTCAGGTTGATCGGATGGTAACTCACCGGCTTCGCCGTGGCCTCGTCGAGCGCCTTGCCCTTGATCGTTGCGCCCCGCGCGAGGACCACGTTGATGTTGGACGTCTCGCTCCCCTCACGCACCTTGACCGGCTCGAGCCGGCCCTCGATGTAGCGCGCGCCGTTGGCGAGGAGCCGGTACTCGCCCTCGGTGAGATACTTCACGGTGAAGTACCCATCCTTGTCGGAGGTCACCCTCCCCGCGGCGCCGCCGATGGTGAAGGTATTCACCCCCTCCGTCTCACCCTCACCGTCATTCACGGCAAAGGCCGCGACGCTCACCATCCGCCGTTCCGCTCCCGCCTCACGCTCGACGAGATGTTCGAGACTGATCGACACTCCCTTGACGGGATCGCCCGTGGAGATATCGGTCACACGCCCGCTCACGCGGCCCGTGGGGAGATCGAAGTCACGATCGGTTCGGCTTCCGGCATAGACCTTGACATCCTTCTCGATCGGGTCTGGCAGCCCCCCCACACTGAGACGCAGCGTGTATTCGCCCGGCTTCACGTCTTCCATCACGTAGGCGCCCTTCTTGTCGGTGCTCACCGATTTGGTCGGCATGAAGGCAAATCCCTCGGCCGGAAAGAGCTCGACCTGCATCCCCTCCACCGGGTTCGCCGCCTCCGTGACAAAACCGGAAATCACCGAGCCCGCCACGTCGTAGATATCGTAGGTCACCGTCTCGCCTTCCTCGACAATCACTTTCGGCTCATTGCGCGCGTCGTCCTCGTGGCCGGCAATCATGACCTCGAACATCATGGTGCCCTCCGCTTCCTTGGCGAGGTTGACCGTGTACGGTCCCGGCTGAAGTCCGCGGAACTGATAGCGGCCGTCAATATCGGCGCGCGCAGTTTCCCTCTGCCACTCGCCATCGGCGCGCGCCCGGACCTGGGCTCCCGCGAAAGGTTCGCCATCCTTGTCGAAGACGGTCCCCTCGATCGAACCTCCGGCGAGCAGGGTCATGTCGACGCCCGATTTTTTCTCGCCCACTGCAAGATCGACGGCGACCGGTTCGGGAGAGAGATAGTCGACGTGGCTTGCGTCGACGAGATAGCCTCCCTCGGAGATTCCACCGATCCGGTAGGTGCCGTCGGAAGAAGACTTGGCGCTCTTGATCGAATCTCCCAGTTCGAAAATATCGGGCAACTCGCCCTCCTCGACCCTGATCTCCCGCCGGACCATCCTCCCGCCGCCCGCCGCGCCCGAATCTTCGGGCTTGTCACGAAGCGTGATCGTTGCGCCCACCACCGGTTCCCCGTGGGGAGAGAGGAGCGTGCCCGCGATCTGCGCCTCGGGCACGAGCTGAAAGGTTTTCTCCACCCTCTCGCCCGGGGCGGCGGCGATCCCATGAAAGGTGGCATCGGCCAGCCCGTCGGCGGTGAAGGTGAGCTGCAAAGGATCGTCGCCGATCCCGTCGACGAAGAAGGCGCCCGCCGCCTCGGCTTCCGGCCCGATCAATGCGGCCGCCTCGGCGCCACGAAAGATCTTGCCCGCGAACTGGCGTCCGATCCGGCCCCGCTTGGCGCTGAGCTTGAATTCTCTGATCGCCTCCCC
>Ga0180430_10000427_pt1 | contig 45479 bp, 41 predicted proteins | sample SS_ome_9_FD_132999 | JGI IMG/M metagenome (GOLD analysis project Ga0180430, IMG submission 132999) | Hypersaline lake sediment archaeal communities from the Salton Sea, California, USA - SS_1_S_2 metaG | ecosystem: Environmental > Aquatic > Non-marine Saline and Alkaline > Hypersaline >...
TGTATCCGCCAGAAAATCCGCTGTTAATAAGTCCCGAAACAAAGCCCTGGCAAAAAGAATCTCATCTGCTGAATACCGGCTTAAAAATCGTTTAAACCTTTGTTCGATTTTTTCGTGCTCACGCTGGTGAAGGTGATGAATACTTCTCCCTTTATGGCTTAAGCGGAAGTAGATTTCTTTTTTATTGTCGCTGAGCTGTGTCTTGCTGACGAGGCCTTTTTCGGTCAGCTTTGCGGTGATCCTTGAGACCGTCGCTTTTGAAAATCCCATTTTCTCGGAAATCGAGGTGACGTTGATCGGTTCGTGGTCGCCAATGCAGCTGATCGTATGGATGTCAGACATGTTGAGTTTCAGTTCAGCTCCGAATTCGCGTTCCATCTTTTTCATTTCAGCGGAGATGCGCTCTTTCATGACGGTTTCTTGCTGCTCTTGCTGATGAATGAGCCTGATGTACAGATCGAATATTTCTTGTTTTGCGTGTGTTAAATGCTCCATGCAGAAAATCGGCTCCTTTAATCGATGTTTCTGCTTTGATTATATCATTTTGTTGCGCATGAAACAAAATGATTAAACAGACTGAATGTGAGAGTTCCCGCACCAGCGGTGGATACCATCGGCAATCAATTGCTCCGCGTTTTCCATGGATTCGTCGACAGCCCAGGCCACGTGACCGTCGGGACGGATCAGCGCTGCTTTTACCCCATTCCATTCAGGCCTGCCGTCAATTGCTTTCACTTGTATACGCCGGACGTGAGGAAGGATGGAAAATTCCTTCGTTTCTATCCCGAATGTTGCTAATAAAAAGCGTCCATCACGGAGAAAAGTGTAGAGCCGTTTGACAGTACCATCTGAAAGGGTCAGATCGATATCTGGGAGACGTTTTCCGTTCAGCTCATGTTCAGGCATCTTTTCATCTGCTTTGTATTGCACGCTGAGCGCCGCAATTTGTTCTGCCAGATAGCGATTGACGTCTGAAAATCCGAGAATGCCGGATAATAATTCGCGGAGGTACAGGCCTTCACGTGTAAAATCAAACAGCTTTGTTTGGATTTGTGTATTGACGAGCAGCGCTTCCCCGACAGTGTGTCTTTCATTATGGTAACTGTCAAGCAGCCAGTCGGGGCACCGTCCCTTGATCTTTGCTGCGAGCTTCCAGCCAAGGTTCATCGCGTCCTGAAGCCCGACATTTAAACCTTGCCCTCCTGCAGGAAAATGAATATGCGCGGCATCTCCAGCCAAGAAAATTCTGCCGGAACGGTAATGCTCTGCCAACTTGGTGGCATTTCCGAAGCGGGACATCCAAACCGGGCTGTCAATTCCAAAGTCCGTGCCGCAGATGCGGTTGAGTTCTTTTTTTAATTCTTCCAGTGTGACGGGCTCGTGAAGCAAAGCTTGAGGCATGTGCGGCGCCGTTATGAGGACGCGGAAAATGCCGTCGTCTAAAGGCACGATCACAACGCCGCCTTCACGGTTCACGCAAGTATAAAAATGCGATTCCGGCGGATTTTCAAGCGACACATCCGCAAGCATTGCGGTGATATTCCCATCAGTTCCTGAAAAAGCGATACGCGCCTGCTTGCGGATGGTACTTCCGGCTCCGTCAGCACCGACGATATAGGAAGCGGTTAGAAAGGACAGGCCGTCGGGTCCCTGGACGACGAGCTCGGCCGTTTCCTCATGCTCGCGGAAAGCGAGAACTTCATGATCGCGAAGGATGCAGACACCGAGATTTCGCGCATGTTCCTCAAGCACCTTCTCGGTTTCGTACTGAGGGATGATCAATGTAAAATTGGCTTGCGTATCAAGCGCAGAAAAGTCCAATCCAGTCTTTAGACCGGCAAAATGCCCCGAAGGGCTCGGCTTGCCAATTTCCTTAAACCGTTCTCCAAGCCCCCTCATTTCAAGTATTTCGATTGAGCGCGGATGCAGCGTGAGCGCTTTTGAGAATGGAGAAGGCTCTTTCAGCCGTTCGACAATACAGGTCCGGACACCGGCCAAAGCCAGCTCGGAAGCAGTCATCAGACCGACGGGGCCGCCGCCTGCAATCAGTACATCAAAATCCATGATAAATCACTCCTTTTTTGTTACGTATGAAACAATTTTAACATACTACAAATGAAAATGTTTATCAACAATAATCTTTAATTTTGTTACTTATGTAACAAAAAAGGCAATAAAAAAGCATGGAGCTTGTCCATGCTTTCATGACTTGATCTGCTCTTTATCTTTTCTGTGCGGATATAGCTTAAAACGGCCGGTTTTCATCCGGTTTTCTGTTTTGATTTTAATTCGTTCGCTGCATTCATGGCACATATAAGTATGTATCGGCCGGTTTCGGAGACGTTTGGCAATGAGTGTGTCATCATCGATTTTTTCGATTTTGTCACACAATGAACACTTTACCCTCACTTGATTCACCTCACTTACGATTCATTATACCTTAATCAATTGGACAAATAAATTTTCTCCTTTAGAAAAAAGGAAAAAGCCTGTGCCGTCAAGAAAACAGTGGCACAGGCTTTTAAAAGTTATGGCTGCCGATTTTTCATATGCTTGTTTGATTGCTTATTCTGCTCCTTTTCAAGCTGTTTCTGGTTTCTGTCATTCAGCTGGTCGTTGTTGGATTTTGTAGGATTTGTTTGCTGATTGTCTGTTGCGTCGTTCGGCACTTCAGGAAGGACGCGCCCGACGATGGCTGCCAGCTCGTCGAGAATCCCTTTGACAGGGCGTCCCGCTTGAATTTCCCTGCCCATTGCCCGCAGGCGGTTGACGGTGTCGGGATCTGCGACAACGGCGGCGTTTGCTCCGTAAGGGTCATTCTGCAGCGCTTCAGCCACGGAATACTTAATAGATTCGACTTTGCTGCGCTCCAAATTGTCTTTCACATCAATTCCGACGACGGCTAGCCTGCCGAGCACGACGGCGGTCGCATCATTGACACCCGGAACGCTTTCAGTGATCTTCACAAGGCGCCGCGAGATGGCTTGCCCGTCTTTACGGTTCACCGGCTCTTGGGAGCTGTTTTTTACTTGAATCGGTTTGTTGCCGGGAAGCTCGTTCGCTTCATTTCGGGCATTATTTTGAATGCCGCAGGCTGAAAGCAGCATAACGGTTTGAATTAGGATCAAAAAAAAGATTCGCACTTGAGGTTGCCTCCTTAAAAATGCTTTCATTAATTTTTATTGTTGAATTAACCTTCTATCTTTATTCACAAAAACATATATTTTAGCGGGCGCTCCATCAGCTTTTAACCCAATTGAAAAGAAAAGGCTAAAAATCCTGATCAGGAGGCGGAAGATTGAGTAAAATTTATGTGCTGGATACGAATGTGTTATTGCAGGATCCGAATTCAATCTTTTCTTTTGAGGATAACGAGGTTGTCATCCCGGCTGTCGTATTGGAGGAAGTCGACTCAAAGAAACGCTACATGGATGAAATTGGGAGGAATGCAAGGCGCGTATCTAAATTGATAGATGATTTGCGTTTAAAAGGAAGGCTGTATGAAAATGTTCCCCTACCAAACGGAGGAAGCTTGAGAATCGAGCTGAACCATCGCTCTTTTCAGCAGCTTCAAGAAATTTTTATCGAAAAAACAAGCGACAACCGTATTTTAGCCGTAGCGAAAAACCTCAGCCTGGAAGAGGAAACGAAAGAAGACGGCAGGCCGGTTATCCTTGTCAGCAAAGATATGCTGATCCGTGTCAAAGCCGATGCCATCGGCTTGATGTCAGAGGATTTTTTGCACGACAGGGTTGTCGACAATGATGATATATACAGCGGTTATACGGACGTGTACATTCGCCCGGATCAGATGAATTCCTTTTTTGAACATCACGATTTGCCGATTCACGAAATCAGCAGTGAGATGCTGCGTCCGAACCAGTTTGTCGTTATGAAGGACGCGCTCGGCGGATCATCCTCTGCCGTAGGGATCGTAGATCAAAGCGGAAAAGCCGTTAAAAAGCTTGTTTTCGATCAGGAACAGGTTTGGGGCATACGTTCGCGAAATGTACAGCAGACGATGGCTTTGGAACTTCTTTTAAGACAAGATATTCCGCTTGTCACCCTGATTGGAAAAGCCGGCACAGGAAAAACCCTGCTTGCGTTGGCAGCAGGGCTGCTGCAGACAGAAGACCTGGGGAATTTTAAAAAACTTGTTGTCACAAGGCCGATCGTTCCTGTCGGAAAAGATCTCGGCTATCTTCCGGGTGAAAAAGAAGAAAAACTTCGTCCGTGGGTCCAGCCTATTTTTGATAACCTGGAATACTTGTTCAATGCAAAAAAGCCGGGGGAGCTTGATGATATTTTAGCGGGGATGGGCTCCATTCAAGTCGAAGCCCTCACATATATAAGGGGCAGAAGCATTCCTGACCAATTCATCATCATTGATGAGGCTCAAAATCTGACCAAGCATGAAGTCAAAACGCTTCTGACCCGCGTCGGGGAAGGCAGTAAAATCGTATTGATGGGAGACACCGAACAGATCGACCATCCTTATTTAGATGCGATGAACAACGGCCTGGCCTATGTTGTCGAGCGCTTTAAGGATCAAAAAATTTCCGGAAACGTGAAGCTTTTAAAAGGAGAGCGCTCCCGGCTCGCCAGGCTTGCAGCCGATCTGCTGTAAATAAAAAAACCGGGCGTTTAACCCGGGTTGCAACTTGCATGGCCCGCGGGCCGGGTTGCCGGCAAGAGCCGATAGCCCGGCCGCGAAAGAGGAGGCGGAGTTTTTCATCGCCTCCGGCGCACCCGTTGCAGTGTTGTAGCTTTAAACAATGTGAATTTCTTTTACTCGTTTCACAGGAGTCATCCTGTTTGAACCGTCGGGAAAATAAACGTGTACAGGCCCGTCTTCGCCAAGCGGCTTGCCATTGTTGCTGAAGCAGAGAATCATGCCGCCCGCTTCTTCGATCGGAACGGAAACCTCTTCACCTTCCGTTTTGAAGAGGCATTTGACGGCGGAGCCTGTCACCTCCGCATTTTTCAAAAAAGGTTCAAGCTTGATCCCGAAAGTGCCGTCAAGCAATTTCTCCTTTTCATATTTTTTCTCTGATTTCAGTGTCGGCGGCGATACAGTACCTTCCCTGATTTGCCGTTCCCGGTCAATCACAAGGTCGTCATCTTCATCTTTTACCTCTCTGAAATCTGAAAAGAACTGATCGAGATCGAATTTTCGGTCATCAAAAATCCAAACGCTCGGATCGAGCGTAATCGAATACTTTACATTTCCTGTGATCGTTACAATGCTCATGTCTCTACCACTCCCTCACAAAAATTATAAGCGCTTTCTTTCAAATTGTCACTTCTCATAACAAAAGCCCTCTCCGGGAAAGATAACAGCAACGACGCTCGGATGGAGGGAAAAAACTTGAATTGCCGGGATAATGAGGAGCTTGAATATTTTGTCACGGAAGCGAAAAAAGTGACGGACAAAGGAAAGGTTGCATCTTACATACCGGCTTTGGCTGAATTATCGGAGGACGATTTATCGGCGGCGATCTACTTTACGGACGGGACGTGTATATCAGCGGGAGACGTGGAAAAAGCCTTCACTCTGCAAAGCATCTCAAAAGTATTGTCGCTTGCTCTCGTCCTGCTCGATCACGGCCCGGAAACAGTGTTTCATTATGTAGGACAAGAGCCGACTGGTGATCCGTTTAACTCCATCATCAAACTTGAAACCGTCAACCCGGGGAAGCCGCTGAATCCGATGATAAATGCCGGAGCATTGGTGGTGACAAGCATGATTAAAGGAGAGACGAATGCCGATAAGATCGGCAGGCTTCTTGATTTTATTAAAAAACTGGCAAATAATCGGAATATTACCTTTTGTGAGAAGGTCGCCGAATCTGAATTTGAAACCTCGATGGTCAACAGGGCGATGTGCTACTACATGAAAGAGCACGGTATTTTTCAGGCTGAGGTTGAGGATGTCATGGATGTGTATACAAAGCAGTGCGCCATTGAAATGAACAGCTTAGACTTGGCGAAAATCGGTTCTGTTTTTGCTTTGAACGGCAAGCATCCCGAAACGGGAGAACAAATCATACCGAAGGATATCGCGAGAATTTGCAAAACATTTATGGTGACATGCGGAATGTATAATGCCAGCGGCGAATTCGCAATCAAAATCGGCATACCCGCCAAAAGCGGGGTTTCAGGGGGAATCATGGGTCTATCCCCATACCGTTTTGGCATCGGCATCTTCGGGCCCTCGCTTGATGAAAAGGGAAACAGCATCGCCGGAATCCGGCTTTTAGAGCTGTTATCGGCGAACTACAGTTTAAGCATTTTTTAAAACGTGAGCGGAAGCTTAAAATGCGAGTCTTTGAAAAACGGCGAAAGGACAGAAATAGCTTGCTTTTTTTCGGCTGAGGCTTTATCATAAATAGAAGAATTAGGTACTCGCCTGGGGAACGGAGGGATACTTTTGGCGTCTGAGATTGTAGTCGACCATCGTGAAAAAGCACTTGCCCTGTTAAAACGTGATGCTGATAAAATCTTAAAGCTGATTCAAGTGCAAATGGACAACTTAACGATGCCTCAATGTCCTCTTTATGAAGAGGTTTTAGATACACAAATGTTCGGACTCTCTAGGGAAATTGATTTTGCTGTCCGCCTTGGATTAGTGGATGAAGAAGAGGGTAAAGAACTGCTTTACAGGCTGGAACGTGAATTGTCTGCATTACATGATGCATTTACAAAAAAATAAATGAACACCTCAGAAGAATCTTTCTGTCTGAGTCAGCTTGTCGACGACGTTTCGATAGAAACAAACTGCCGGCAGGCTTTTTTTGTTATGGAATGAGAAAGAAAACGTCCGCTGATGAAGGAATGAATGCTGTTCGTGCCGAATAAACGAAGACGCATGGTATGCCGATAAAAAAATAGAACGGCAGTCTTGGAACAGACGGACTTTTCTTTCAGACGAGATTCGAAGTCTTATGAAAAGGGTATCTTTCGTGCTTTTTAAGAAAGTGTAGTAAAATAACGAAGGAGTTACCACAAACACATTTTGAAGGCAAGTAAGGAAGAGGATAATAATATGATAAAAAGAATGCTCAAATCCTATGATTATTCATTAATCTTCGCTGTATTCCTGCTGTGCGGGTTCGGGCTCGTCATGGTGTACAGCTCAAGCATGATCACAGCCGTGACAAGGTACGGACAAGACAGCAGCTACTTTTTTGACAGGCAGCTGATGTTTTTGGTGCTCGGAACCGTCATATTTTTATGCGCGGCGCTTTTTCCGTATAAGGCTTTTGCCAATCAAAAATTCCAAAAGTTTTTGCTGCTCATTTCCGTTGTCGCTTTGTTCGGGCTGTTCGTTGTCGGACACGTGGCCGGGAATGCCCAAAGCTGGTTCAGGGTTTCGAATTACGGCATCCAGCCGGGGGAGTTTGTCAAGCTGACCGTCATCTTGTATCTTTCTTCCGTCTATGCCAAAAAGCAAAGCTATATTGACAACTTGGGAGCCGGAATCGCCCCTCCCGCGATCATCACGCTTTTCATTTGCGCACTGGTCGCTGCTCAGCCGGATGTGGGAACGGCCTTTATCATCGCTTTAATCGCTTTGTGCATTATTTTGTGCTCGGGATTCAGCGGCAAAACGCTGTTAAAGCTCGTACTTTTGGCCGGGGCTGTCCTTGTGCTCGTCAGCCCGCTCATTTATTTCAACTGGGACAGCATTTTAACAGAAGGACGGATGAATCGGTTTGAAAGCTACCAAAACCCGTTTAAAGACGCACAGAAATCTGGTTTTCAAGTCGTCAACTCCTACTTGGCGATCGGTTCGGGAGGGCTGTTCGGCCTGGGTCTCGGCGAAAGCGTGCAGAAGTATGGATATCTGCCTGAAACGCACACCGATTTCATTATGGCGGTCATCGCCGAGGAGCTCGGCATTTTCGGCGTCCTTTTTGTCGTGCTGCTGCTCGCTTTCATCGTTTTAAAAGGGTTTTATATTGCGAGAAAATGCGACGACCCGTTTGGAAGCCTGCTTGCGATCGGGATATCAAGCATGATCGCCATCCAGTCTTTCGTGAACCTGGGCGGCATATCCGGCTTGATTCCTTTGACAGGGGTGACGCTTCCGTTTATCAGCTATGGGGGGTCATCGCTCATTCTGCTGATGGCAAGCGCGGGGATATTGGTGAACATCAGCATGTTTAATGAATACTTTGACCGGTTCAAACGAAAACAGCCTGTCGATACTACAAAAACCAAAGAAAATCAATATAAAAAAAGTATAAATTTTTAAAAAACTAAGCGTGTACAATGTCCATCCGATTCATTTAGAATAGATACATACTTAAAACAGCGGATGAGGGGGAACGACATGTCACAACAGTCTATTCAAAAAGTTCTTGTTGCAAACAGAGGGGAAATCGCTATCCGCGTATTTCGCGCCTGCACAGAACTGAATATCCGTACGGTAGCGATCTATTCTAAAGAAGACAGCGGATCATACCACAGATACAAAGCCGATGAAGCATACTTGGTCGGCGAAGGGAAAAAGCCGATTGATGCTTATCTTGATATTGAAGGGATCATCGAGATTGCGAAACGCAACCATGTGGATGCCATCCATCCGGGCTACGGCTTCCTGTCTGAAAACATTCAGTTTGCCAAGCGGTGTGAAGAGGAAGGCATCATCTTTATCGGACCGACCTCCAAGCACCTCGATATGTTTGGAGACAAAGTAAAAGCCCGTGAACAAGCTGAAAAAGCAGGAATTCCCGTCATACCGGGGAGCGACGGCCCAGTGGCTGATATCGCGGAGGTCAAACAATTTGCGGAGGAGTTCGGATATCCGTTTATCATCAAAGCGTCGCTTGGCGGCGGCGGCCGCGGCATGCGGATCGTCAGAGACGAATCGGAGCTGGAGGAATCCTATAACAGGGCAAAATCAGAGGCGAAAGCCGCTTTTGGCAATGATGAAGTGTATGTCGAAAAGCTGATCGAAAAGCCGAAGCACATTGAAGTTCAAGTCATCGGAGACAAAGAAGGTAACGTGGTTCACCTTTACGACCGTGACTGCTCTGTGCAAAGGCGCCATCAAAAGGTTATCGAAATAGCGCCGAGCGTTTCGCTTTCTGAGTCCCTCCGGGAAAAGATTTGCGATGCTGCTGTTAAGCTTGCGAAGAATGTTGATTATGTCAATGCCGGTACGGTCGAATTTTTAGTTGCGAACGATGAGTTTTTCTTTATTGAAGTCAACCCGCGTGTTCAGGTGGAGCACACCATTACGGAAATGGTGACGGGTGTCGATATCGTTCAGACACAAATCCTGATTGCTGCCGGACTCAGTCTGGGCAGCAGCGAAATCAGCATTCCGAACCAGGATGCCATCACGCTGCACGGATATGCGATCCAGTCAAGGGTTACGACTGAAGACCCGTCAAACAATTTCATGCCTGACACAGGCAAAATCATGGCATATCGCTCAGGCGGCGGTTTCGGGGTGAGGCTTGATACCGGAAACAGTTTTCAGGGCGCTGTCATTACGCCTTATTATGACTCGCTGCTTGTTAAGCTTTCAACCTGGGCGCTGACGTTTGAACAGGCGGCGGCCAAAATGGTCCGCAACCTACAGGAATTCAGGATAAGGGGAATCAAAACGAATATTCCTTTCCTTGAAAACGTGGCGAAACACGAAAAATTTCTCACAGGGCAATACGACACGTCATTTATTGATACAACACCGGAACTCTTTGTCTTTCCTAAGCAGAGAGACCGTGGAACAAAAATGCTGACGTATATCGGGAACGTAACGGTCAACGGCTTCCCGGGCATTGATAAAAAGAAGAAGCCGGAGTTCGACAAGCCTCAGATCGTCAAAACGGATGTCGATCAGCCGATCGCGAGCGGAACAAAACAGATTCTTGATGAACGCGGAGCTGAAGGGCTCGTCAAATGGGTGAAAGATCAAGAGGAAGTGCTCCTCACTGATACGACGTTCCGCGATGCCCATCAGTCACTGCTTGCGACAAGATTCAGAACGCATGATTTGGAGAAAATCGCCAATCCGACAGCTGCGCTCTGGCCTGAGCTTTTCAGCCTTGAAATGTGGGGCGGCGCCACTTTTGATGTCGCTTACCGTTTCTTGAAAGAAGACCCGTGGAAAAGGCTTGAGAAGCTGCGGAAGGAAATTCCGAATACGATGTTTCAAATGCTGTTGAGATCTTCGAATGCCGTCGGGTATACAAACTACCCTGACAACCTGATTAAAAAGTTTGTCAGCGAATCCGCTGCGGCCGGAATCGATGTATTCCGCATTTTTGACAGCTTGAACTGGGTTAAAGGGATGACGCTCGCCATTGATGCAGTGCGCGAGTCGGGCAAACTTGCCGAAGCCGCGATCTGCTATACCGGAGACATTCTCGATCCGAACAGAACAAAATATAACCTTGAATATTATACGTCAATGGCAAAAGAGCTTGAATCAGCGGGGGCGCATATTCTCGGCATTAAAGATATGGCCGGCCTGCTGAGACCTCAAGCAGCATACGAACTGGTGTCAGCTTTGAAAGAGACGATCGACATTCCGATCCACTTGCATACACACGACACGAGCGGCAACGGTATTTTTATGTACGCGAAGGCGATAGAAGCAGGCGTCGACATCGTCGACGTAGCGGTCAGCTCTATGGCGGGCCTGACATCACAGCCAAGCGCAAGCTCGCTTTATCATGCGCTTGAAGGCGATAAACGCCGTCCGCAGCTGAATGTCGATGCGGTAGAGTCGCTGTCTCAATATTGGGAGTCTGTCAGAAAATACTACAGCGAGTTTGAGAGCGGCATGAACGCGCCTCATACCGAAATTTACAAGCATGAAATGCCTGGCGGCCAATACAGCAACCTTCAGCAGCAGGCTAAGGGAGTCGGCCTCGGTGATCGCTGGAATGAAGTGAAAGAAATGTACAGCCGGGTCAACCACCTGTTCGGGGACATCGTAAAGGTTACGCCGTCATCTAAAGTCGTCGGGGATATGGCGCTTTACATGGTGCAAAATAACCTGACGGAAGATGATATTTACGAAAGAGGAGAATCACTCGATTTTCCTGACTCGGTAGTCGAGCTTTTTAAAGGGTATATCGGCCAGCCTCACGGCGGATTCCCTGAGAAATTGCAAAAGCTGATTTTGAAAGGGCAGGAGCCGATTACAGTGCGCCCTGGAGAACTTCTCGAACCCGTTTCGTTTGACGATATAAAAGCGGAGTTTAAGGAAACGCATGATCTGGAGCTTTCCGACCAGGATGCTGTTGCATATGCGCTTTATCCGAAAGTGTTTACCGAGTATGTTAAGACAGCGGAACTGTACGGGGACATCTCAGTGCTTGATACACCGACCTTCTTCTACGGCATGACGCTCGGCGAAGAAATCGAAGTCGAGATCGAAAGAGGGAAAACGCTGATCGTCAAACTTGTCTCTATCGGCGAACCGCGTCCTGATGCGACGAGAGTCGTCTACTTTGAACTGAACGGCCAGCCTCGCGAAGTGGTCATTAAAGACGAAAGCATTAAATCGTCCGTTCATCAAAAGGTGAAAGCCGACCGTTCAAACCCGAATCATATCGCGGCGTCCATGCCGGGAACGGTGATTAAGCTTCTTGTAAGCAAAGGGGACCAAGTGAAGAAGGGCGATCATTTAATGATCAATGAAGCAATGAAAATGGAAACGACCGTTCAGGCTCCGTTTTCAGGAACTGTTGAAAACATTCATGTGACAAACGGAGAAGCCATTCAAACCGGCGACCTCCTCATTGAGCTGAAAAAATAAAAGTGCGGCCGCTGACTTTTGTCGGCGGCCTTTTTTTATGAAAAAATCCCCCGCAACAGGCGGGGGATCAACCGTTTATTGTTATTTTTGCGCCTGTCTGCGATAGCGCGCAACAAGCAGCAGGAAGTAGCAAAGGATTCCGAACAGGCAGGAAATGAAGAAAGCGTGGGCGAGTGCAAATCCCAAATCCAGCCTGCTGTAGACAACCGCAATTCCTGAGGCAGCCTGAAGGATAATCAGGATCAGGGAAATCATCCAGCCCCAATAAATGCGTTTTTGATTTTTATACTGTTTGGCCGCATGTATCGCTGCCGCAATGATCCAAGCGAACAGAAGAAGCGCCGCAGCCCTGTGTCCCATCTGCACCCATTCGTGAAACTTCCCTGGGAGCCAGCCGTTTTGTGTGCTGCACATCGGAAAGTCAAGGCACGCAAGGCTTGACTTCGTATGCCGGACATATGCGCCTGTATAAACGACGACATATGTGTATATAATGATTCCTATCATATGAAACTGCATGGTTTTTCCTATATAAAACGATTCGGCTTTCTGCTTGCTGTCAGCTTCAAACACGAGGAGCGTCAACAGCAGAACAGATGCAAAGGAAATAAGCGAGATTCCGAAGTGCAAAGCCATGATCAGGGCCGAAGACCCGAAGACGACCGCCGCAGCGCCCAGGAGCGCCTGAAGAATGAGGAAGACGACCGACATCACCGCAAGAAATTTCGTTTCTCTGATATGGCCGATTTTTTTCCATGTCCAAATGGCGAGAGCCAGCACAAGGACGCCGGATGTGCCGCTGACAAACCTGTGGCTCCATTCGATAATCGATTCAAGGGTTAAAGCCGGGAATATGCTTCCGTTGCAAAGCGGCCAAGATCTGCCGCAGCCCATTCCCGAACCCGTCTTTGTGACGAGGGCGCCGCCGATCAGCACGAAAAGCATGGCGATAGTTGTGATAATTCCCAAGCCTTTTAATGCTTTATTCATAAATTCAATTCTCCTTTTTTAATGCAAACTGACTAATAAAAAGATATTTACCACCTTCAAGTGTAAGCGAATTGATGTTCTGCTGCAATTCATAATGATTATTGTTCACAAAAATGCAATAGAAGGCGTTCACATTTTTATTGGTTTTGAAGACTTGATAATTGTGGCTTCGTTTGATAGAACTATATTAGAATGACAGTGGTTTTCCGCTCTTGTTCACAATTTTTCCTTCATCTGTAAAGAAAGTCATAAAAAGTTCACAAATATAAACCGGTTTGTCGATTAATATTTAATAGGCTGTTTTTTTCCAACCGGTAATCTTGTATGATAGAGTTGTAGGTTTTTTATGAATATACCGCTTCTCTTGACGTGATGAAGGTTTGAGTAAGGGGGGTTAGTATTATGGCTGAAACAAGAATTACAGCTGATACAGCAATGAATGGACAAATAGAAGAGACGACAGCATGGAAAGATTTCCTCGCCCTTATCAAAGTCGGGATTGTTTACTCGAACCTGATAACAACTTTTACGGGCTTGTGGCTCGCTTTTTACTTTTCAAATCTGAGCTTTCTAGGAAACCTTGATATCGTGCTGTTCACTTTAGCGGGATCCTCGCTTATTATCGCAGGATCATGCGTCATCAACAACTATTATGACCGTGATATTGACCAGCTCATGCAGCGGACGAGAACAAGGCCGACGGTGACTGGTAAAATCCAGCCTTCACAGGCATTGTGGTTCGGCATTCTGCTGACTGCGCTCGGTTTTATCATGCTGCTGATGACCAATCTGACAACTGCCGCAGTAGGCTTTGTCGGCGTCTTTACGTACGTGTTTCTATACACGATGTGGTCAAAGCGCCGCTATACCGTTAATACGATTATCGGAAGTGTGTCAGGGGCTGTTCCTCCTTTGATCGGATGGACCGCTGTCCAAGGCTCCATCGGAGTTGAGGCGTGGGTGCTGTTTTTAATCATGTTTATTTGGCAGATTCCCCACTTTCTGGCGCTTGCGATTAAGAAAACGGAGGAATACAGAGCCGCAAATATACCGATGCTGCCTGTTGTACACGGTTTTGAAGTGACGAAAAGGCAAATCATCATTTGGATTGCCTGCTTAATGCCGCTGCCGTTTTTCCTGGGCGGACTCGGACTGCCGATCGTCATTTTAGGGACGGTACTCAATATCGGCTGGCTCGTTTGCGGTCTGGTCGGTTACAGAAGCAAAAATATCATGAAGTGGGCAACGCTCATGTTTGTATATTCATTAAATTACTTGACCATATTCTTCGTTGCCATGGTCGTATTCACACTTTTTAAAATTGGATAGAACTCTATAATTCATCACATTGAAGGCTGTCACTTAACACTTCAAACAGACAACAATCATGTAAAAGCCGCCTTATCGATTTTTTTCGATTATGTTTAACAAGGCGGCTTTACGTTCATACATAGATGGTATTTTGAGTAAAAAACCTCATTATTTAAGAAATGAGGAAATGTAAGTGCTTTAATTTAAGTGGGGAGTCAGATGAATGAATAGGTGTCCTATAAACGTTTGAACAGTGAAAGTTTCAAAAGGATTGATTGAAAAGGGGTTGGGAAGAAATGTTAAAGAAATGGCGTCTGATGTCGCTGTTCACTATTTTGGCGCTCGTTTTAGCAGGGTGCGGAGAACCGTTCATATCAACGCTGCAGCCGGCGGGCGAGGTGGCTGATCAGCAGTATTTCCTAATGATTCTCAGCACGCTGATCATGGTTGTTGTTGTAGTGGTGGTAAGTTTCATTTTCGTATTTGTCATCGTCAGGTACAGAAGATCTAAGCTCGGTGATGACCACATCCCGAAACAGGTTGAAGGAAACCGCAATTTAGAAATTTTATGGACTGTTATTCCAATTCTTCTCCTTCTTATCCTGGTTGTTCCTGTTGTCGCACAGACCTTTGATCTTGCTGATACAAAACCGATGGATAAGAAAAACAGGGATCCGGAGAAGGCGCTGGTCGTCAATGTCCGGGCGAACCTTTACTGGTGGGAATTCGAATATCCTGACTACGGCGTGGTGACGAGCCAGGAGCTGGTCGTGCCGACCGATGAACGCGTTTACTTTAAGCTGAAAGCTTCCGATGTCAAACATTCATTCTGGGTTCCTTCAGTCGGGGGGAAGATTGATACGAACACAGACAATGAAAACAAATTCTTCTTAACGTTCGATTCAAAACGCGCTGAAAAAGCCGGAGACTATTTCTACGGGAAATGCGCCGAGCTCTGCGGACCTTCCCATGCTTTAATGGACTTTAAAGTTAAAGCGGTTTCGAAGGATGAGTTCAAGGAATGGATGAGCGATATGGAAAACTATAAAGCGGGGGCGAAAACCGATCTCGCTGTTGAAGGAGAAAAAGTGTTCAAAGAGAAAAACTGCCTGAGCTGTCATGCGACCGATTCAAAAGACCAAAGGGCGGAAGCGGCCAGAACGGCTCCGAACCTCGCGACTTTTGGAGACCGGTCGACGATCGCCGGCGTGAAGGAATTCAGCGATGAAAACTTGAGAGCGTGGCTCAAGGATCCTGAAAGCATAAAACCGGGCAACAAAATGACCGGCACATACCCTGATTTGAGCGACAAGGAACTTGATGCACTGACTGAATATTTAAAGGGGTTAAAAACGGAAGACTAACGCTTCAAAGGGAGAATGAGGGAGGTTACATTGTGAGTACGCTTAAGAAAAAGCAAGGTTTTGGGGCTGTATTATGGGACTATTTAACGACTGTCGATCATAAAAAGATTGCCATCCTTTATTTGCTGGGCGGCGGGTTCTTCTTTGTGCTCGGCGGAATCGAAGCGATGCTGATCAGGGTTCAGCTGATGATACCGAACAATGACATCATGAGCGGCGGAGTCTACAATGAAATCATGACGATGCACGGTACAACGATGATTTTCCTGGCAGCGATGCCGCTTTTGTTCGCACTGATGAATGCCGTCGTTCCGCTGCAGATAGGCGCGAGGGATGTTGCGTTTCCATTTTTGAACTCGCTCGGCTTCTGGCTGTTCCTTTTCGGCGGCATCTTTCTGAATTTAAGCTGGTTTTTGGGAGGGGCACCCGATGCCGGCTGGACGTCTTACGCGTCGCTTTCCCTTCATTCCGAAGGGCACGGGATCGATTTCTATGTTCTCGGTCTGCAAATTGCCGGGATCGGTACGCTGATTGCCGGAATTAACTTTCTCGCGACGATTATCAATATGAGGGCGCCGGGCATGACATACATGAGGCTGCCGCTTTTCACATGGACGACATTCGTCGCTTCGGCTTTGATTTTATTCGCGTTCCCGCCGCTGACCGTAGGCATCGCGCTCTTGATGCTGGACCGGTTGTTCGGAACGAGCTTTTTCAATCCGGAATTAGGCGGTAATACGATCATTTGGGAGCATCTGTTCTGGATCTTCGGACACCCTGAAGTTTATATTCTCGTACTCCCGGCGTTCGGAATCTTTTCGGAAATCATTCCGGTTTTTGCGAGAAAAAGGCTGTTCGGTTATTCTTCAATGGTATTTGCGACCGTATTGATCGGCTTTTTAGGCTTCATGGTTTGGGCCCACCATATGTTTACAACGGGACTCGGGCCTGTGGCGAACGCCATTTTTGCGGTGGCGACGATGGCCATTGCCGTCCCGACCGGAATTAAAATCTTCAACTGGCTGCTCACGGCTTGGGGCGGGAGCATTAAGTTTACAACGCCGATGCTTTATGCGATTTCTTTTATTCCGTCGTTTGTCATGGGCGGGGTGACAGGTGTCATGCTTGCTGCTGCACCGGCTGACTATCAGTTCCACGACACGTACTTTGTCGTGGCTCACTTCCATTACGTCATCATCGGCGGAGTGGTGTTTGCCATCCTCGCCGGCGCTCATTACTGGTGGCCGAAAATGTTCGGGAAAATGCTGAGCGAAGCGTTGGGCAAAATAACATTTGTGCTCTTTTTCATCGGGTTCCATCTGACTTTCTTCATCCAGCATTGGCTCGGGTTGTGGGGAATGCCGAGACGCGTGTTCACATACTTGCCGAATCAGGGATTTGACATGGCGAACTTAATCAGTTCAATCGGAGCTGTGTTTATGGCGGCTGCGGTCATCATACTCGTGATCAATATTATCGTGACGACTGCCAAAGGGGAAAAAGTCGGCAGCGATCCTTGGCATGACGGAAGAACGCTTGAGTGGGCCGTTTCTTCACCGCCTCCTGAATACAACTTTAAACAGCTGCCTCTGGTTAGAGGCCTTGATGCTTTATGGATCGAAAAAAGAGCCGGCAAGCAGTCAATGACCGCCGCGGAGCCGCTTCAGGACGTCCATATGCCAAACGGATCGATTCTCCCGTTCATCATGTCACTCGGGCTGTTTATATCCGCTTTCGGCTTCATGTACCGGACGGAATTTGCCTGGGGGCTGCCTGTCATTCTGATTGGATTAGGAATCACATTATTTATGATGCTTCTCCGGTCTGTAATTGATGACCACGGGTATCATATTCATAAAGAAGAACTGATGGATGATGACGACAAAGGGGTGAAGGCATAATGCATACAGAAGAGAAATTAACGGCTGAAACCTTCCCGGCTTCTCCTGAAAAAGCTACATTAGAAGGAAAAAATAAGTTTATCGGCTTTTGGCTATTTCTCGGAGGAGAGACGGTTCTTTTCGCGTCTCTCTTTGCAACATACCTTGCGCTGAAGAATTCAAATGCAGGAGGGCCGAAAACGACTGAGATGTTTGACATGGGGCTGGTCTTTCTGGCGACAATGCTCCTTTTAACGAGCAGTTTAACGAGCGTATATGCCATGTATCATATGAAGAACTTTGCTTTTAAAAAGATGCAGGTTTGGCTCGGAATCACTGTTCTGCTCGGTGCAGGCTTCCTGGCGCTTGAAATATATGAATTCACCCATTATATTCACGAATATGGGTTCACCATTCAAAGCTCGGCTCTCGGCTCCGCTTTTTATACGCTAGTCGGCACGCACGGTGCGCACGTTACGTTCGGGCTGCTCTGGATTCTTTCTTTGATGATCAGAAATGCGCGCCGCGGATTAAGCCTTTACAACGCGCCGAAGTTTTTTGTCGCAAGCCTCTATTGGCATTTTATCGACGTTGTCTGGGTGTTTATCTTTACCGTTGTATACTTGATGGGGATGGTGGGATAAAAATGGTGAATAACGAAAACAGAGGGAATCCCAAAACAGATCTTGCCTACCGCAAAAAGAAAAACGCGGAGGACATGAGATATCAGGTTATTTCATTCGGTTTGATGATCGGCTTGACCCTTGTCGCTTTTTTAACGGTCGCCTCAGATGCAGGCGTATGGTTTACGGTGCCGTTCATTCTGCTGCTGGCCGTCATTCAGGTTGCATTTCAGCTGTACTACTTCATGCATATGAGTCAGCGGGGGCATGAAGCGCCGACTTTGTTCCTTTATTCGGGCGTTTTGGTCGCTTTTGTTACCGTTTTGGCTTTTGTGACGCTTATCTGGTGGTAATCGAACCGACATACAGAAAGGAGGATGCCTCATGTTGGGCAGCCTTGAAATATTCGGTTTTCGCGCCCTGTGGAGCCCCTATTTCCTAGGGGCTGTCGTTTTCATAACCGTCCTTTACTTTTTTCTGATGAAACGATTTGGATCAGAAGAAGAGCGGGCATCCAGGAAAGAAATCGGTTTATTCGTGACAGCGATGTTTCTTTTATACGCGTCTAAAGGCAGTCCGATTGATTTGCTGGGACATATTATGTTCAGCGCGCATATGGCGCAAATGGCGGTTTTGTATTTGATCGTACCGCCTTTGATCATCCTTGGCATACCGCCTTGGTTTTGGAAAAAGGTCATTTTTCTGCCGGTCGTCAAGCCGCTGTTCCGGTTTTTTTCAAAACCATTGATCGCGATTATCGTGTTTAACGGTTTATTTTCGATGTATCACATTCCTTTGGTGTTTGATTTTATTAAGACAGATGCCGTTTATCATGCCGTCATTACGGTGCTGATCTTCATTGCGGCGTTTTTCATGTGGTGGCCGCTCGTTCACAAGGTCGAGGAGCTTCCGCAAATGAACGGACTTTTGAAACTCGGCTACATTATGGCTGACGGCATTTTGCTGACACCAGCGTGCGCGCTGATCATGTTCAGCGATACGACCCTGTATTCGACATATTCAGATCCTTCCGCATGGGCGGAGGCAATGAAACTGTGCGTTCCTCTCGATACGCTGAGCGGAATGACGCTTACAGGTCCGGAAATGTTCAGCAGCATGCCTGTTCTGGAAGATCAGCAGCTTGGCGCGATCGTCATGAAAATCTTACAGGAAATCGTGTACGGGACATTTTTGGCGATTATCTTTTTCGGATGGGCGAGGAAGGAAAGAGCCAAAGACGAAAAAGAACTGGAAGAAGAACGATACTCGCCGTCTACGGTTCATTAAGATGAAAAAAGGGTACAGCCTCATCAGAGGGGCTGTACCCTTTTTATGTACGTCTGCTACACTTCAAGCGCTGACACTTTTTCTTTGATTGAATTCAGCACCGTCTTGCTTGTTTTGAGGAGCTGCGGCGGGAAATGTTCGTTTTCACCGTATTCCACTCCATGCGGATAATAATATTTGCCCAGAAGCGGTGTCATCAGTTTGATGACCGCGCGCCGGGCGCCCACATCGCCTTCGACGGCATATCCGAACACGCGGAGGTAGTACCTGCCTTCCACCATATCGAATTTGCGGTCATATGTGACGCGTTCATAATCCCATTGGCCAGCTCTTACGAACCCTTCGTTTTCCATGATGTCGTCTAACCGGTTAAGGTCAGCAGTCAAGCCTTCGATACCGGATTCTTCAAATTTCATCCCGTAAAACCCCCTTTAAAAAATTACCTTTACTGACAATCATAGTATGAAAGCGTTAAACTTTCAATCCTGGCTTTAGCCGATATATAAATATTTTTGTGAACAGTATGAATCGCGGGCGGCTTGACGACAATATGAACAAACGAAAGACAAGAGGAGGTCTTCTGATTGACACGTGTGAAAGATATTATGACAAAGGAAATATTATATTGTACAGTTCTTGATAATGTGTACGAGGCTGCCGTGAAAATGAAAGACGGAAATGTCGGAGCGATTCCGGTTGTGCTTGATGACGGTTTGGAACTGGTTGGGATCGTTACTGACCGGGATTTGGTGCTGCGGGGGATCGCCGTTAAAAAACCAAATTCGCAAAAAATTACAAATGTCATGACGACGGATCTCATTACGGTAAGTGAAGACGATTCAATTGAAAAAGCGGTTGATCTCATGGGAGATTATCAGATCAGGAGGGTCCCGGTTACACGGGGAAAGACGCTTGCGGGCATCATTACGCTAGGCGATGTTTCAACCCACAAAAAATCAAACCGGCAGGCTGGCGACGCGCTGACATTTATATCGGAAAACGAAGAGAGGCCTGGAGATTTTCTTCATTAAAACATATTTTGTCGCACATCTTAATAGGCTGTATTATCATTGAAAATTCATGTCAGTTCTGTTTAAATGACACTAAAGGCAAGTTTTTGATGCGGTGCGCCGTTTTATGGATAGATTGATCCGTCAGTCGGAGGTGAAAGTTTGAAAAATATATTAAGAGCGATTGTGATCCTTCTCATCGTTGCGGCTTCATACACCCTGTTTATTCAATACGGTTCAACACCTGAGAAAATTGTGAAGGAAGACAAGCCGCAAGTCTCAAACGAGGATGCGAAAAAAGAGAAATCCTTGAACATTCCCGATTCCGGCTTGCTTTCTTTTATCGGAGAGTCGGCTGAGACGATCGAAAAGAAACTGGGGAAACCGGACAGGGTCGATCCTTCAGCATATGATTATGAATGGTGGGTCTATAGCCAAGGGGCAAAACAGTACGTTCAAATCGGCTTGCTTGGCGGCAAGGCCGTGACATTGTTTGCGACAGGCGACGGGTTGAACACCGCTCCGTTTAAAATTGGACGGCCGTCAAGGGAAGTCTTCAAAACCGCCCAGATCGCCCCTTATGTCAATGTTCAATATAAAGGCAGTTCATACCGTTTCGAATTTTCTGAGGAAGACATGAATACAAGGCCGACGGTGAAAGTCGGAGACATTTATGTTCAGCTGTATATGGATAAATTCGAGGGAACGCTGTCAAGCATCAGGGCATTTGATGCGCCGACTTTCATCAAGCAAAGGCCGTATGAAGTTGTCTACAGAGGCACCCTGATCGAACCTCAAGCATTGACAGAATCGGATTGGAAAAAAATCGAGAAAGCAAATGAGAAGCAGATCTTTGATTTGACGAATGTCATCCGCGCAAGACACGGTCTTTCCCAGCTCTCTTGGGATGAAGGCGTATCAAAAGTGGCATACGGCCACAGCAGCGACATGAAAGAGCACCATTATTTCTCCCATGTGTCAGAAACGGAAGGCACGCTCAAAGACAGGCTGGAAAAAGGGAAAGTGAACTTTGAGCAGGCGGGGGAAAATATCGCGCTCAACTATGTCGACGGGCCTGCGGCGGTTGAAGGCTGGTTAAACAGCGAAGGACACAGAAAAGCGCTATTAAATGCCGACTATACTCATCTCGGAGTCGGGGTGGACGAGAAATATTATACGCAGAACTTTATTAAAGAATGGCACTAGAGCCCGGGATCATACCCGGGTTTTTAGTTTTTAGAGAAAACCATGAAACTTTTAATGTTTGGTCTGCTGCTCACTCTTCCGCACGGACTCCTATAAAAAGAGGAATTTTTAGGCGAACACATTTTGCCGGGGCGGATTACACTATAGCAGGCATATGTTTTCGGAGGGGGTGTAGACGTTGGCAAATCAAAACGCGCAATCATCCATTGATGAATTTAAGCAATTTATTAAACGGCATCCTAAGTTGATTTCCGAAGTCCGGAAACAAGAAAAAAGCTGGCAGGAAGTATATGAAAACTGGGTTTTGCTCGGGGAAGACGATTCGATTTGGGATCCGTACAGGGAAAAAGAAGCTTCGGCAGAAAAGGAGCCTTCTGCTGGCGGCAAAAACGATTTCATTTCAAAAATGGTGACGGCCGTCCGAAAGATGGATGCCAATCAAATGAATGAGCAGATCAATAAAATGAGCCAGTCTATTTCTTCGCTGCAAAGCTTGCTCAGCCAGTTTTCGGGCGGAAGCCAAAAACAGCAGAATCAAAGCGGCGGCGAGCATCCGTTTTCTTTCCGAAAAGATTAGGGAAGGAGTCAGACATGCGTAAAGAAGTGCAAGAGTATGTGTTCGCTGATGAAGAGCGCCGCCGGTTCATCCGTGAGCAGCCGGTCTGGTACCGCAAGCTTTCGCGGAATCCGAATGACTTGTCAGCCTTTCATCTCGATATGATGAACTTTTATGAAAAAACGATTCCTCACAGGGTTAACCAGCTATCGGGCGGCATTCAGATGGCCCAGATGATGCTTCAAATGTTTCATGCGATGCGCACTCAGGATTAATTTAAAGCCTGAGTCTTTTTTTTATGATGATAAATCGCGTCATTCTGGCAAAGCTAGGTGTAAAGGAGTTGATCTGTGATGAAAAAGTGCTGGCTTGTAATCATGTTGTGCCTCTTGCTGGCCGGCTGCGCCACCCATAAACCAAAACCCAAGGGCGTTTCAGAATGGCGCGATGCAGCTTGTGCAAGCGAAGGTTTTGGAAAATAATAGTTTGGAGGCGGCACAGACATTTTTGAAAACGGCTGTTTTGTGATACACTATAGCTGGAGGTGCATGTCTATGTTTGCCACAATGGAATCGTTGCGGCTTCAAAATGAAGCATATGATTTGGCCAACATGATTCTTCAATCAGAGGCGGCTGAACATTACAGAAAATGCTACAAGCGTCTCCGCGAAGATGAAGAGGCCGGACGTATTATCGATTCGTTTACGAAAATAAAAGAACAGTATGAGGATGTGCAGCGCTTTGGCAAGTATCATCCTGATTATAAAGAGATATCCAAGAAAATGAGGGAAATCAAACGGGAGCTTGACCTTCACGATACAGTAGCCGAATTTAAAAAGGCGGAAACCGAGCTGCAATCTATCCTAGATGAAGTCAGCGTGGAAATCGGTCAGGCTGTATCAAAACATATCAAAGTACCGACTGGAAACCCTTATTTTGATAATCTTTCATCTTGCGGCGGCGGCTGCGGGTCAGGCGGAAGCTGCGGCTGTAAAGTTTCCTGATGAGGCTCGGTCGCCCCGAGTCTCGTTTTTTTAGAACTTCATGCACAGAACGACAGGCAGGTGAACAATTTGGAAATCAGGCGTCAAGGCTTAATCGTTTGGCTGCACTCCTTGAAGCAGGCGAAAATGCTCAGGAAATTCGGAAATGTTCATTACGTTTCAAAGCGGCTGAAATATGTAGTGGTTTATTGCAATATGGAAGATGCCGAAAGAATCATCGCTAAAATACGTTCGTACTCTTTTGTCAAACAGGTGGATCTTTCATACAAACCGTTCTTGAAAATGGAGTTTGAATCCAAGCAGGATAAAGCGAAAGAATACGACTATAAAGCCGGGCTCTAACTTGCTTTATTTTAAAAAAATCCCCGCAGAAATACCTCTGCGGGGTCCTTCTATTCCTTAAAAATCAAGGAGAAGGCAAAGGGAGAGGAGAAACCGGAGGAAGAACTTATGGGGAAACGTAAGTCTTCTCCGCGGTTGGCAACAACATCAATCGATGCTGTTGCTATTATTATCACCACTGAGCCTTTTTGCTATACATATGAATTTGTACTTTGGGTGTTTGTGCCAGAAAACACTTTATGATAAGATAGGAATGATTTTTTTCGAGTTTTAAGAAAAAGTGGTGGAAGTATGAGAGTGATTTCTGGGACGTATAAGGGACGTGCCTTAAAAGCGGTTCCCGGCACGTCGACAAGGCCGACGACTGATAAAGTAAAGGAATCCATCTTTAATATGATCGGCCCGTATTTTGAAGGCGGCACGGGTCTTGATCTGTACGCGGGAAGCGGCGGATTGGGGATTGAAGCGCTGTCGCGGGGGTTTGACCGCTTCATTTTTGTCGACCGTGATTTTAAAGCGATTCAAACCGTAAAAGGCAATTTGAAAACACTGGGCTTGGAAAAACGGGCCGAGGTATACAGGAATGACGCTGAACGGGCTCTCCATGCGCTGGTGAAAAGGGGCGCAAGCTTTGACGCCGTCTTTTTGGACCCGCCATATCGAGAACAAAAGCTGGAAGCGCTTTTATCGAAGATTGATGAAGCGGATATGCTGACTGACAGAGGTTTTATTGTAGCTGAGCATGGGAAGGAAGTTATCCTTCCGACCGAGGCGGGCGGACTTCAGCTTGCCCGTCAGGAAATATACGGCTTAACAGGCGTGACCATATACAGAAAGAGAGGGAATGGGGATGGCTAGCATTGCCGTTTGTCCCGGAAGCTTTGATCCGGTGACTTTTGGACATTTGGATATCATCAGGCGCGGGGCGAAAGTGTTTGACAAAGTGTATGTATGCGTCTTGAACAATTCTTCGAAAAAGCCGCTGTTTACGGTGGAAGAACGCTGTGGGCTGCTTCGCGAAGTGACGAAGGATATCCCGAATGTGCAAGTGGAATCTTTCCAGGGGCTATTGATTGATTATGCAAAGAGCAAGCAGGCGAACGTCATCCTGCGAGGGCTTAGAGCGGTATCTGACTTTGAATACGAGATGCAGGGAACCTCTATGAACAAAGTGCTTGATGAAAATATTGAAACGTTTTTTATGATGACGAATAACCAATACTCATTCCTTAGTTCAAGCATTGTCAAAGAAGTGGCAAAATATAAAGGTTCAGTCGCAGAACTCGTGCCGGAAGCGGTCGAGGCTGCACTTGAAAAAAAGTTTGCAAAAAATGAGCGGCCGTAACCGGCTGCTCATTTTTTAGCAGGGGCGTAAGATTTGGCATAAAGAATGCTGTAAATGAGAAGGGTGCCGATCGTAAGGAGCGGACCAATCTCTGCCAACGCGTTCCACATCTGCAGAAAGAAAGATTCCGTTTTCCCGGCCGTCAGAAAGGAGAAGGCCGGCTCCGTCGGAGAATAGAACGATGTATAAAGAGGCTTCCAAAGAATAAGAACAAAGATCGCTGCATAAATGCCCTGGAGGATGCGGGCGATAAAAAACGGCTTAAAGCGAATATCGGTTTCAGCAAGAATGCCTGCAACCTGCGCCTGAACGCAGAAGCCGCTGAAACCCAAAATAAAGCTGACAATCACCGCTTGCTGGAGAAGCGCCGCATCCGTGGCACTGACCAGTTTGCTGCCGAGCGTAATTTCAAACAATCCCGATAATAACGGTTTATCAAAATCACCGGGGAATTGAAGAGCAGTCAAAATCATTCGTGTGGCGTGCGAAAGAATGTCGGTGATGTGCATCACAGAAAGAATGTTATTAAAAACCGAAAAAAGAATGATGAAGCCGCCCACCATTAACAGCGTTTGGACAGAAGAGATGACAGCATCGCTCAAAAGTTTGCCGAGCGGCCGCTTTTCTTCAAGTCTTGCCTGATGGAGCGCTTTTAAGGCTTCTTTAATAGAAGGCAAAGGAAGCTTCTTTCGCACAGCGGTGCGGTTCTCTTCTTTTCTTCCGTAAGTACGCATCGTCAACCCGACTGCGAAATTGCCCAAATAATGGGCTGCCGCAAGCACGACGCCGAGAGAAGGATTATGGAAAAAGCCGACCGCAACGGCTCCGAAAATAAACAGCGGGTTAGATGAGTTGGTGAACGAAGCGAGCCGCTCTGCTTCGACCCGTGAAATCTGCCGCTCTTGTCTCAGCCTTGAAGTCAGTTTTGCACCGGCCGGATTTCCTGATGCCATTCCCATCGCAAGCACGAACCCTCCGACGCCGGGAACGCGGAACACCGGTCTCATGAAAGGCTCGAGCAGCAGCCCGACAAACCTGACGACACCAAATCCGATCAAGAGCTCTGATAAAATAAAAAAAGGCAAAAGGGAAGGGAATACGACCTCCCACCACATGGCAAGTCCACTTTTAGAAGCGTCAAATGATTCTTGCGGATGGGTGATGACGGCGGCTGTAAACGAAAGCAGCAAAACGGCAATCATAAGTGTCTTTACCTTTGACATGTCCATTTCTAACCCCCTTTGCGGCTGTGAATACACATTGGAAACAGGATCATGATAAAATAAACGAAAAGCTTGCCCGATTTGTGCGGAAGCCTTCTCCGTGAAACTTCTTTATCATTATACGAAGGCTGGTCCTCATTTTAGACCACTAGATTGCAGATCGGCGATACAAATGAACCGGAAGCTGCTTGAGACTTGCTGAAGCCCTTCTCCTTAATAAGCATCAATAGAAGGTATGGCATACATCTGTGAATTCATGCAGGCTGAAAATTTGGAACCGGACCGAAGATGTGAGCCGGTGAAAATAAAGATGGAGGGTTACATATACATGCTGAAAAAAAGAATTATACGCATCGCATTACTGATCGTTATCATCACGGCCGCGCTGTCATTTGTGAAGCTGCCTTATTACATCACAGAACCCGGCGAAGCGACTGAGCTGAAACCTTTAATTAAAGTTGATAACGGCTATCCTGAAAAAGGGAGCTTTTCTTTAATGACAGTGAAAGTCGGCCCTGCAAATCCGCTTACATACATGTGGGCAAAAGTGCGCCCTTACCACGAAATTCTTCCGGAAGAAAATTTCAAACAAGAAGGCGAATCTGATCAGGAATATATGAAGCGCCAGCTGCAAATGATGAGAGATTCCCAGGAAAATGCGATGATCGCCGCTTATAAGCGGGCCGGAAAAGAAGTCAGCTACACGTTTAACGGCGTATATGCCATGACGGTCGTCAGCGGCATGCCTGCAGAAGGAAAAATACAAGTCGGAGACAAAATTAAAAAAGCTGACGGAAAAACGTTCCGTTCAGCGGAGAGCTTCGTCCGCTACATCGAATCAAAAAAAGCCGGAGACCCCGTGAAAATCGTAGTTGAACGGGATAAAGAAGAAAAAACATATGAGATGAAGCTGAAAACATTTAAAGAAGATCCGAAGAGAGCCGGGCTTGGCGTATCCCTCATCACAGACCGCAATGTCAAGGTGAAGCCGGAGGTCGATATGGACATTGAAAACATCGGCGGCCCTTCGGCAGGGCTGATGATGTCAATGGAGATCTATAATCAGCTGACAAAAGAAGACGAGACGAAAGGACACCATATTGCGGGAACCGGAACGATCGATGACGAAGGCAAAGTCGGTCCGATCGGCGGCATCAGCCAGAAAGTCGTTGCCGCAGATAAGGCGGGAGCCGACATCTTTTTTGCTCCGAACGAAGGCGGAAAAAAAGGATCTAACTACGAAGAAGCGGTCAAAACGGCAAAAGATATTAAAACCGATATGAAAATCGTCCCTGTCGACACGATGGATGATGCGATTCATTATTTGGAAGATAAAGTGAAAACCGCCTGATGAGCAACATCAGGCGGTTTTATTTGCGCAAAAATATCCGGCTGTCTTCGTCATACCTGATCGGCGAAAGGGAATATTCCTGCTCAGTCAGCATCGTCCGCCCCGGCTCTTTGAGCGGGGCGCTGTATACTTGACCCGCTTTTATGTCGAGCTGAAGGGAAGGGTGGGAAAAAGATCCCGTCTTTGTAATAAGGGGTACGCTCAAGCTTTTTTTCTTTTCCGCTAAATAGGCCTGTCCTTTTTTTGTCATGCCGAGAAGTCTGATGTATGCCGGATACGGTTCGCTTAACATGCGCTTGACGTCGGCTTTCTTCGTTTTTGTGAGGATATGGGTGTTCATGCGCTGCAGCCTTGTCCACGTATAGCGCTTCGTTTTCAAAAGCTCCATGTATTCCTTAAATGAGCCTGCTTTTCGGATCGCTTTTTTGGCGCGGTGCTCAAGTCCTTCTTCCACTTCATAAATCCCTTTCAGCTCTTCTGTATCCATTGTATGGAGGCTGTATTTCAAAAAGGGGAAATAATCTTCGGGCGAGTGCCACATGCCGAAAGTCCGGGCGTATTCATCAAGCTCGTCGATCGATGGCTTTGGAAGGTAGAAGCGGCTGTTCGCGAGGCTTCCCGTTTCAAAGATCGATTTGCGTATGCTTGTGGCGCTTGCGATTCGGTCCGCTTCCGGGAAGGCCGAATCGTGATAGCCCGAGGATCGGCGCTTGACGGTTTCAGGCTTCATGCTCAATTGCTTTTGCACGATGGCTTTCACATAATGGAATCCGAGTATGTTGTTCGGCTTTGAAAGGTCAACAATGTTTCTGCCGTCTCCGGTTACAGCCCGGAACGCCTTTGCCATCGCTTGCGGGTAGCTCAGCCCAAACGCTATTTGTTTTTTTGCTTCTTCGTTGAGCCCGTCTTCGTGCTCTATCGTATGTGCGGCTGTATTGAGAAACGCCTCAATATCGCCGTGCTCGCTTCCGAAAAACAAAGAAGCACACCCTAACTCATTTAAAATCGAGACGGCGCCTTCAGCAAACGTTTCCGCTTTTTGAACAGCGAATATGTAAGGAAGTTCAACGACGACATCGGCAAAAGATGCGAGCGCCATCTTCGTTCGCGCCCACTTTGAGACGATGGCGGGTTCGCCGCGCTGCAAAAAGGAACCGCTCATAACGGCAACCGCCACCTCGCTCCGGGTTTCCGATTTTGCTTCCTTTATATGATATAAATGTCCGTTATGAAAAGGGTTGTATTCCACAACAAGGCCGACCGCTTTCATTTTTTCACCTCTCTTGCATCTCTTGAAATAGTTATGATACATTTACACATGGAATGTCCAGACGCCTAGCGAAAAACAGCATTTTTTCTAAGTGTATGAATTGTTGTTCACAATGTCAACGAATGAAAAGCGCAGGCGCATATCTGTAAAGAAAAAATATTGACAAAAAACATGATGAAAGCTATAATCATGTTTGTTGCTCACTTAGAGGTGATACAATGAAATGGACGATACATCAGTTGAATCAAATGCCGAAGAAAGACTTTGAATTTGATGAAACAGTTGATTTAAGCGAACTCTCTCAAAGCTCGGAAATACGCAGCATTTCACCAGTGCGGGTGAAAGGGCGCGCGGAATTCCGCTCAAAGCAGGCTGCATTTGATTTTACCATTTCAGGCGAGATGATCTTGCCTTGCTCAAGAACGCTTGTTGATGTTCGTTATCCATTCAGTATTTCTACAAAAGAACTGTTTATATTTCATAAGACCGAGGAATTGGAAGATGAAGACGTCCATATTGTTGAGGATGACCTCATCGACTTGACTCCGGTCGTGAAAGAAGAAATCCTTCTTGAGATCCCTATGCAAATCTTTTGTGAGTCTGTTCAAAAAGAAGAAGGTGCTCCGCAGGAGGGCAAGGATTGGCAGGTCATTACAGAAGATGACCGGAAAGACCGGATCGATCCGAGACTTGCCGGACTCGAGAAGCTCTTAAAACAAGATGATGAATCTTAACGCTCTTTAAGGAGGTGGGAATAATGGCTGTACCTTTTAGAAGAACTTCTAAAACGAAAAAAAGACTTCGTCGTACACACTTTAAATTGCAAGTGCCTGGTATGGTAGAATGCCCAAACTGTGGTGAGATGAAACTTTCACACCGCGTCTGCAAAGCATGTGGATCATACAAAGGAAAAGACGTAAAAAGCAACTAATCGTCAACAATGAAAAACACAAGACTTCAGGTCTTGTGTTTTTTTATTCCCTTCATCCTTTTATTTCCTGTAAAGAAAATAGTCTATCTACTCTATCAGCCGCATATGTATGAGGTAAATTCATAAAGTCATGGAGGGGGATAACATTTGACGATTACAAGGCAGGATGCATGGACACAGGATGAAGATATATTGCTGGCTGAGGTTGTTTTAAGGCACATTCGGGAAGGCGGCACACAGCTTTCAGCCTTTGAAGAAGTGGGCAAGGCTTTAAGCAGAACGGCCGCTGCCTGCGGATTCCGCTGGAATTCCTTTGTCAGAAAGCAATACCAATCAGGTATTGAACTGGCAAAAAAGCAGCGTAAAGAGCTGCGCAAAAAAATAGGCGTCCATTCCGCGAATCTTCCTGGATCTGTCAAAACGGTTTCCGGGAGCAATGCGGAAAATCTAACGCTCGATGATGTTATTCAATACCTTGAAAAGCTGAAAGAAGCCCCTGTTCAAAAAGACTTTATAGATGAGAAGAAAAAGCTCGCTGAAGAAATCAATGAGCTGAAACAAGAAGTTGAAAAGCTGCGAAGCGAAAATCAATCGCTGAAAAAACGGCTTGAATTGACGGAAGAGGACTATAAAGCCTTGATTGAAATCATGGAGAGAGCCCGAAAAATGGTCGTTCTTCAGGAAGGCGAACGAAACAAAAAGGTGAAGCCCCAGCCGGAGTCGAATGAAAATCTCGAGCCGCTTGAAAAATAGAAAACCGGCCATCCTCTTTCGGCCGGCTTTTTTCATTTAGGCTGATTCAGAACTTTGATTTGGTTCGCTCGCAGGATGCCAAACCAGCGGATTTTCCCCTTTATCCCGGGCCATATCGTATTTAACCGGTGTAAAGCCCATCTTGCTCCAAAAATCGGATGATTTGACACGCGGGCTTGTGCGAATCGGGAGTCCGAATGATTTGGCGAACTCCACCAGCATCGTACCGTAGCCGTTGCGCTGATACCCCGGCAATACTTCAAGCTTCCAGAGCTCGAGGTAATCCTGGCCTTCTTCAAAGTATTGGTTGGTTTTTCCATCCGCTTTATACAGGCTCATTCTTGCGACGAGCCGATCCCCGTAATAGATGCCGTAAAAAGGTGAATTGCTGTCGTTTTCAATCATGTTGCTTTCAAGGTCCTCCAGCATGGAAAGCTCTTGAATCCCGTACTCCCTGAACTTTTTAAATTCTTCAAGCGTTTTGTAATTGATCAGCAAACGTTCGACTTTGACCATTATGTTACCCCCTTGTTTGTGGTCTACTTCTATTGTAAACGCTTTTTTCAAAAAATCCAAATGATAAAAATTTTCTAATATAATGAAGCGAAATGGTTCTGAATATTTGAAAAAACTTACAAGTCAACGGCGAACATTTCTGCTATGATATACAGTATATGAAAAAATCAGGGTGTGAGCATGTGAAAATCGGAGTCATCGGAGGAGGCTCGGTCGGCCTCCTTTTTGCATACTATTTTTCATTCGGCCATGAAGTGACGGTGATCGCTCGGAGAAAGGAACAGGCTGAAGCGATTGAAGAAAAGGGAATCCGCCTTCTTGAAGACGAACAAGAGATGATCGTGAACGTCAGAGGCAGGACTGAACTTGATCCTGACTGCGATCTTCTTTTTGTTGCCGTAAAGGAGCATCAGCTCGGAGGCGTTCTGCCGGAACTGGAACAGGCCGCTCCTCGTGATATCATGTTCCTGCAAAATGGAATGGCACATATTCCCGTGCTTGAAAAATGGCAGACGGGCCACCGCATTTATACGGGATCTGTGGAACACGGGGCAGTCAGGGTGGATGACCGCACATTCCGGCACACGGGAAAAGGGGCCGTAAAATGGAGCGCGTTCCGAAGCCCATCCGCCTCCCGGCTGAAAAAAGAGCTCGCTTCAGTTCATGAAGCGTTCCCTTTTATTTGGTGCGAAGACTGGTATAAGACCCTCGCTGGAAAATTGATTGTCAATGCGTGCATCAATCCGCTGACGGCTCTTTTGCGGGTGGAAAACGGCGCACTGCTTGAAGAGCCGATGTATGAGGCCTATATGAAGCTCGTCTTTGAAGAAGCGAGCCGGATTTTGGAACTTGAAGACCGCCAAGCAGCATGGGACCATGTTCTTTCCGTCTGCCGCCGGACAAAAAGCAACACGTCTTCGATGCTTGCCGATGTGCTGGCCGGAAGAAAAACGGAAGCCGATGCGATCATGGGCTATCTGCTGAAGCGGGCAAAAGAGTCAGAGGAGTCTGCTCCGCACCTTACCTTTTTATATCGCAGTATCAAGGCGCTTGAAAACGAATGGAGCTAAATCTTTTGACCGAATCGCGGAACGTGCTATACTCGTTTCGGAAAGCTAACTATTGACTGGAGAAAGGAAGTTCTAAAGATGCAGCTTACTGAACTTTCCATACAAAGTCAAAACCCTTTTGTTCGAGACTATATAAATGGAAAAAAGGAGATAGAGCCGTTTTTCGATTACGGCCTGAGCAATGAAAGTTGGAGTGTCCGTTTGGATGACCTTTCCTCCCGGACGTATGACCGCGATGCTTTAGCTGACTATTTGCTCGACTATCACAGCAAATTTCAATCGGCAAGCATGAATGAAACAATCGAACGGCTTCGCGATCCGAAAAGAGTCGTCGTTGTCGGAGGGCAGCAGGCCGGCCTTTTAACGGGTCCTCTTTACACTATACATAAAATCGTATCGATCCTTGTATTTGCAAAGCAAAAAGAACAAGAGCTGAACGTTCCGGTCATTCCGGTATTCTGGGTTGCGGGGGAAGACCACGATCTGGAAGAAATCAATCACGTCTACATTTCTGACGGGGGCAAGGTGAAAAAGCACAAGCTCCCGCAGTCTCACTGGAAAAAAAGCCAGGCGTCAAAAACGGCGCTCGATGCCGAAAAAGCTGAAAAGTGGCTGGACGGGATTTTTGCCTCATTTGAAGAAACGGAGTATACGAATGATCTTCTCGGCCATTTGCGCCGATGTTTAAGGCAGTCTCTTTCCTTCACCGATTTTTTCGAATATCTTGTTGCCGGCATGTTTGAACAAGACGGACTGATCCTTCTGAATTCCGGCGACCCGGGCATCAGAGCCCTTGAAGCGCGTTTTTTCCGGCAGCTGCTGAACAGAAACGACGAGCTGACCGATTCTGTCAAACGGCAGCAGGAATTCATGCAACAACTGGGCTACACACCGATTATCGAAGGAGCCGCACAGCATGCGAACCTTTTTTATGAGCACGACGGCGAGCGCTTTTTAATCGAAAAAGAAAACGGGGCGTTTTTTATAAAAGAGCTTCACCTTCAGTGGTCTGAAGCAGAGCTTTGCGATTTGATCTGCCAAAAGCCGGAAGCGTTCAGCAATAATGTCGTAACAAGGCCGCTCATGCAGGAATACCTTCTTCCGACATTGGCGTTTATCGCCGGTCCCGGAGAGATCAATTATTGGGGCGAGCTGAAAGGCGCTTTTCAGGTTATGGGCTATAAAATGCCGCCTGTCATACCGAGGCTTCAGGTTACATTCCTTGAGCGGCACATCGAAAAAAAGCTGGGCGAGCGGGGAATCGAACTCCGTGAATCGATTGAAAAGGGAGCCCGCGCCAAAAAAGAGCAGTATTTTGAAGATAAGGTTCCGAGCGGTTTTACCGATTCGGTCAAACAGGCGAAAGAAAAAATCGAAAACATCCATTCCGCTGTGCGCGCTGAAGCCCTCGAAATCGATGGGAGCCTCGGCCCCCTTTTAGAAAAAAACTCAGGCTTCATTCAAGACCAGCTCGAATTTTTGGAGAAAACGGTTATTAAAAGGATTGAAGAAAGAGAAAACTACATTTTGCGTGATTTTGACAAAATTCAAACGAGCATCAAGCCTTTAGACGCTCCGCAGGAGAGAATTTGGAACATCATGTATTATTTGAACAAATACGGTCCGAATTTCTTGGAAAAATACAAGGATTTGCCATATTCATTTCAAAACATGCATCAAGTTGTCAAACTTTGAAATAATTTTTTAAAAAACCCTGAGTAGTTCAGGGTTTTTTTTTGTTCTAAAACAGTGTAAAATAAATTTGTGGAGAGAAGTGGTGGATAGTGGTGAGTTGAGGAACGAAAGTGGGGGCCGAGATCATGTTTATGGGTGAATACCAGCATACGATTGATTCAAAAGGCCGCATGATCGTTCCGGCGAAATTCAGAGAAGGCCTCGGCGAGCAGTTCGTTCTGACGCGCGGGCTTGATCAGTGCCTGTTTGGCTACCCGATGTCCGAATGGAAACTCATCGAAGAAAAACTGAAGGCTCTTCCTCTTACGAAGAAAGATGCACGCGCTTTTACCCGCTTTTTTTTCTCCGGAGCCACCGAATGCGAATTGGACAAGCAGGGCCGGATCAACATTGCATCACCGCTTTTAAATTATGCAAAGCTTGAGAAGGAATGCGTGGTCATCGGAGTTTCAAATCGAATTGAATTGTGGAGCAAAGAGATTTGGGAACAATACGTAGAAGAGCAGGAAGATTCATTTGCCGAAATAGCTGAAAACATGATCGGATTTGATATATAATGAATCTTTGCGCATGCGGCGCTTCTGCAATCAGTTCATTTGAATAAAGGTGGGACTAGTAAAGAAATGTTTGAGCATACAACAGTATTATTAAAAGAAACAGTTGACGGTTTAAATGTAAAAGAAGACGGTACATATGTAGACTGTACATTAGGCGGTGCCGGTCACAGCGAATATTTGCTTTCACAGCTGTCTGAAAAAGGAAAGCTGGTCGCTTTTGACCAGGATGAAACCGCACTCCGCCACGCGAAGGAAAAACTGGCGGATCATGAAGGACAAGTCGTTTTCATAAAAAGCAATTTTCGGTATTTAAAAGACCGTCTAAACGAAATCGGCATCACGAAAGTGGACGGTGTTTTATTTGATTTAGGCGTCTCATCTCCTCAGCTGGATACACCTGAAAGGGGCTTCAGCTATCATCATGATGCACCTCTTGATATGCGAATGGACCTGTCGGCGGGCCTTTCGGCAAAGGAAGTCGTCAATGAATGGCCTTATGAGGATCTCGTGAAAATCTTCTTTAAATACGGAGAAGAGAAGTTCAGCAAGCAAATCGCCAGGAAAATCGAAAAAGCAAGAGAACAATCGGCTATTGAAACAACAGGCCAGCTTGTCGATATCATCAAAGAGGCGATTCCCGCACCGGCAAGAAGAAGCGGCGGGCATCCGGCTAAACGGATCTTCCAGGCGATTCGAATTGCGGTAAACGATGAATTGAGAGTGTTTGAAGAAGCGCTTTTACAGGCGATTGAGGTACTGAAGCCGGGCGGAAGGGTATCGGTCATCACGTTCCACTCGCTGGAAGACCGGATCTGCAAATCGACATTTAAAGAGATGTCATCGCCTCCTGAACTGCCTCACGGACTGCCCGTGATCCCCAAGGAGTTTGAACCGAAATTAAAGTTAGTCAACAGAAAGCCGATCACAGCTTCTGAAGAGGAGCTTGAACACAATAACCGTGCGCGCTCAGCGAAGCTGCGCATCGCGGAAAAAGCACGAGAGTGAGCTGTACGAATTAAAAGGAGGTCATCAGTCTATGAGCAATTTGGCTTATAAAGTAGAAAAACAGCAACGACAGACAAACAGTGCAGAACAATCCGTTATCATACGGAGAAGAGCATCGATAACGCTTGGGGAAAAGGTACTGATTGTGCTTTTTGCCCTGGCTGTACTCAGCGCTTCACTTTTTATGATTTCAAAGGCTTTTGCCGCGTATCAGACCAATATTGAAATTCAAAAGCTCGAAAAGAAGGTTGAAACGGAAAGCAGCAGAGTTGGTGACCTCGAAAAAGAAGCCGATATGCTGAAAGAGCCGGACCGTATCATGGACATCGCCCGGAAAAAAGGCCTTAAATTAGGTGATAAAAAAGTGAAAGACATACAGGAATGATGCACAATGCCGAAAAAAAATAAATTCATGAACAGAGGAGCGGCAATACTCAGTATTTGTTTTGCCCTCTTTTTCTTTGTTATCGTAGGACGATTTGCGTTTATTCAAGCGACGGGAAAAGTGAACGGCGAAGTGCTTGCACAGAAGGCGAACGAACAGTATGAGAAAAAGCGGACGATCGAAGCCCACCGGGGATCGATCCTTGACCGGAACGGAAAAGTGCTTGCCGAAGACACTTCGACATACAAGCTCGTCGCGATTATGAGCAAAAAGATGGAACCTCAATACGTGAAAAACAAGCAGCTGACGGCTGAGAAGCTTGCGCCGATTCTCGGTATGGATGAGGGGAAAGTGCTCGATATTCTCAATAAAAAAGGAGCGTTTCAGGTTGAATTCGGATCGGCGGGGCGGGATTTGACATATGCCCAAAAAGAAAAAATCGAAAAGCTGAAGCTGCCTGGCATCGTGTTCACCCGCGATACGAAGCGCTACTATCCAAACGGAATCTTCGCTTCCAATCTCATCGGCTATTCGCAGATCAACGCAAAAACAGGTGAAATGCAAGGCATGATGGGGCTTGAAAAAACGCTCAACGATTATTTGAAAGAAACGGACGGATACATGACGTATGACACCGACAGAACGGGCTGGCGCCTGCCGAACAGCAACGAAAATATTAAAGCGCCAAACAACGGAGACAACGTGTATTTGACGATCGATCAAAAAATCCAGGCGTTTTTGGAAGACAGCATGACGACCGTCCAAAAAGAATACAAGCCGAAGAAGATTATGGCGGCGGTCGTTGATCCGAAAACGGGCAAAGTGCTCGCGATGGGGCAAAGGCCGAGCTTCAACCCGAACGTGCGCGATGTCACGAACTATTACAACGACCTTGTCTCCTACAGCTTTGAGCCAGGCTCGACGATGAAGATTTTCACATTGGCGGCAGCCATCCAAGAAGGCGTATATAATGGAGGAGAACAATACAAGTCTGGATCATATTCGGTGTCTAAAAAAGATAAGCCGATTAAAGACCATAATGGCGGCAACGGCTGGGGAACGATCACATTTAATGAAGGTGTTGAACGCTCCTCAAACGTTGCGTTTGCGATCCTTGCCAATGATAAACTCGGCACAGACCGCTTCAATCAATATTTGCGGAAATTCCATTTTTACGACAAAACGGGCATCGACCTGCCTGGAGAAGCGAACAGCAAAATCAATTTTGAATATTTGCGTGATAAAGTATCAACTGCCTTTGGACAAAGTTCAGCGGTCACGCCGATCCAGCAGCTTCAGGCCGCGACAGCGATCGCGAATAACGGAAAAATGATGAAGCCTTATGTCATCGATCATGTCGTTGATTCTGACAAAAACAAAACGATTTATCAAAATAAACCGGAAAAAGTCGGACAGCCGATCTCTGCCAAAACGGCAAAAGAAGTGCGCGACCTGTTGGGAAAAGTCGTCACATCTGATAAAGGGACGGGGAAGCCGTACAAGATCGAAGGATTTGATGTCGCCGGAAAAACCGGTACGGCGCAAATTGCCGGAGAAGACGGCAGATATTTGACCGGCCGCGAAAACTACGTGTTCTCCTTCATGGGCATGGCGCCGAAGGACGATCCGCAGCTTCTCGTTTATGTAGCCGTACAGCAGCCGCAATTAAAGGCTACGGAAACAGGCTCTGCTCCGGTTTCAAAAATTTTCAATCCGGTGATGAAAAACAGTCTTCACTATTTAAATATCACACCGACAGAGACCAAAAAAGAAGAAAAGCAGGAAGAAAAACAGCTGGAAATGCCTGATTTCACCGGCAAACGAGCTAAATCCGCCGAAAAAGAGGCGCAAAACAGCAGCCTTGTTCCGGTTACGATCGGCGATGGCTTGGCTGTGAAAGAACAGTACCCGAAAGCGGGAGAAGCCGTCCTGTCGAATCAGAGGGTCTTCCTGAAGGCCGACGGGAAAATCACACTGCCTGATATGACGGGCTGGTCAAAGCGTGACGCTCTCCGCTTCGGCGCCATGGCAGGCATTCATATCGAAACGAGCGGCCAGGGTTATGTGAAAAGCCAAAATGTAAATGCAGGCAAAGAATTAAAAGCCAACTCGGTCGTAAAAGTCAGATTGAAAAACGAATAGATCCCGTCTAAAAGGCTATCGGCTCAGAGTCGATAGCCTTCCGTTTGGGCGCGGCGCCTCCTGAGCATATAAAAATAAGGGCCGTTCTATCAAAACGCCCCAAGGCATAAAATGAAACAAGCCTAAATAAGGAGTGAACGGTCTCTTGCGCGTTTCCAATGTAACGGTCAGAAAACGTTTAATATTCGTTCTGCTTTTTGGTGTGATCATCTTTTTGATTATTGATACAAGGCTCGGATACGTTCAGTTCGTTCTGGGGGATAAACTGACGACATTAGCTAAAGATTCGTGGAGCCGGAACCTTCCTTTTGAGCCGGAAAGGGGCGAAATATTGGACAGGAACGGCGTCAAGCTGGCGACAAACCAAAGCGCGCCATCGGTTTTAGTTGTTCCGAAGCAGGTTGAAAATCCGATCAAAACGAGCAAACTGCTGGCCAGCGTGTTGAATATGTCGGAAGAAAAAGCGTACAAACATGTCACGAAAAAAACGTCAATTGAAAGGATCAATCCCGAGGGCCGGAAAATTTCCCATGAGAAAGCAAAAGAAGTCAGAGATCTCAACTTGAAAGGCGTATACATTGCAGAAGATTCGATCCGCCATTACCCGTTCGGCAGCTATCTGTCCCATGTGCTCGGATTCGCGGGCATTGACAACCAGGGTCTGCTTGGCCTCGAAGCTTTTTATGACAAAGAGTTGAAAGGTGAAAAGGGCTATGTGAAATTTTATTCTGATGCAAAAGGCAAGAGGATGCCGGGGGAGGCGGATGACTATACACCGCCGAAAGACGGGCTTGATATGAAGCTGACGATCGATTCAAAGGTGCAGACGATTATGGAGCGGGAGTTTGATATCGCAGAAGCGAAGTATAACCCGGACGGAATGGTCGGTGTTGCGATGAACCCGAAAAACGGGGAGATATTGGCGATGGTCAGCCGGCCGGACTTTGACCCCGCAAACTACAAATCAATCGATCCTAAAGTCTATAATCGGAACTTGCCTGTATGGAGCACATATGAGCCCGGTTCGACTTTTAAAATCATCACGCTTGCCGCAGCTTTGGAAGAGAACAAAGTCAACCTCCAAAAAGATCACTTCTATGATAAGGGTTCCGTTGAAGTGGACGGCGCAAGGCTGAAATGCTGGAAGCGCGGCGGACACGGCGCACAATCGTTTCTTGAAGTCGTCCAAAATTCGTGCAACCCGGGATTTGTTGAGCTTGGTCAGCGGCTCGGCAAAGAAAAACTGTTCAGCTACATTAAAAATTTCGGCTTCGGACAAAAAACCGGGATCGATCTACAAGGCGAAGGAACGGGCATCTTATTCCCGCTTGACCGCGTCGGTCCTGTAGAGCAGGCGACAACCGCTTTCGGCCAGGGGGTATCGGTGACACCGATCCAGCAGGTCGCAGCTGTTTCTGCAGCTGTCAACGGCGGAACGCTGTATACGCCGTATATTGCCAAAGAGTGGATTGATCCCGTAACAAAACAAACAGTGAAAAAACAGACGCCGATCGCCAAAAGAAAAGTGATTTCTGAAGAGGCATCGAAACAGATCCGGTACGCGCTGGAGAGCGTTGTCGCCCAGGGGACGGGGCGGAACGCTTTTGTCGACGGCTACCGGGTGGGCGGCAAAACCGGTACAGCGCAAAAAGTCAAGGACGGGAAATATTTAAAAAACAATCACATCGTCTCGTTTATCGGAACGGCTCCTTCAGATGATCCGAGCATCGTCGTTTACGTCGCCGTCGACAATCCGAAAGGCACGATTCAATTCGGGGGTACGGTTGCAGCGCCGATCGTCGGAAACATCATGAGAGACAGCCTTCCACAGCTCGGCGTTAAGAAGCGGAAAGATCAGATTGAACGCAAATATCAATGGCTGGACAAAAAGCTGATCGAGGTCCCGAACCTTATAGGGCTTTCCGTGACAGAGCTTGAACCATTGCTGATCAACCTCAGGCTGAAAGCTTCCGGAAAAGGCGATGTCGTAGTTCAGCAGTCCCCTAAGCCGGGCGAAAAAGTAAAAGAAGGATCGACCATTCGCATTTACCTTGACAATAAAGACGGAGCCTCTGATTAATTCGGATCATGATAAGGAGCGGCAACCGGCTGATGACCGGGGGCCGTTCCTCCTAAAAAATATATAGATTTTAAAGGATTAGCTGGATGTATCCTCTTTTTTACGCTAAAATATGAACTGTATGTCTGCATGCAGCTCGTGCGGTTAATCAACGCAGGAACAATATGACAACGAATGAAGAATGATTAGACTTGAGAGGTTTGATACGATGAAATTAACAAAGCTTCTTACATATTTAAAAAATGCACCTTCCTATGCCGGCCAAGAAGACCCTGATATAACTTCAATTGAGATGGACTCCAGGGAAGTCAAGACAGGGAGTCTTTTTGTTTGTATAAAAGGCTATACAGTCGACGGGCATGACTACGCCCGGCAAGCCGCTGAAAAAGGGGCTGCCGCTATCGTGGCGGAAAGGGAAGTGGACGCCGATGTGCCGGTGATCATCGTCCGCCATACGAAGAGAGCGCTTGCCGTGCTGTCGGACGCCTTTTACGGACAGCCGACGAAGCAGCTGAAGCTGATCGGCATTACAGGCACAAACGGCAAGACATCGACTTCTCACATGGTGGAGGAGATCTTTAGAAAAGCCGGGAGCCGCACAGGACTGATCGGCACGATGTACACGAAAATCCATGACGAAACGTTCGATGCAAAAAATACGACGCCGGAAAGCGTCACACTTCAAAAAACGTTTAGAAAAATGGTTGATCAGGATGTGGATACAGCCGTCATGGAAGTGTCTTCACACGCTCTCCACATGGGCCGGGTCCACGGGTGTGATTACGATATCGCCGCATTTACGAACCTGACTCAGGACCACCTTGACTACCACCGGACAATGGAAGAATATAAACATGCGAAAAGTCTGCTTTTCTCTCAGCTCGGCGGATCTTTTAACCACGATACACCGAAGTGGGCCGTGCTGAATGCGGATGACCTTGCTTCAGCGTATTTCGCCCAAGTGACGTCAGCACACCTTTTGACATACGGAATTCAAAACGATGCCGATGTCATGGCTGAAAATATCAAAATGGCTCCGAAAGGGACAACCTTTGATCTGGTGACGCCCAAAGGTACTGCACAAGTAACGATTCCACTTGTCGGCCTCTTTAACGTCTACAATGTTTTAACGGCCGCGGGGATCGCACTAGCAGCGGATATCCCGTTTGCCACGATCACAGAAGGAATTGAAGGGCTGAAAGGCGTCAGAGGAAGATTTGAGCTTGTGGACGCCGGCCAGGACTTTCCGGTAATCGTCGACTATGCCCATACTCCTGACAGCCTCGAAAATGTCTTGAACACGTGCAGAGGCTTAACGGAAGGAAAGCTGTTTGTCGTCGTCGGCTGCGGAGGAGACCGCGATAAGACGAAGCGTCCGAAAATGGCGAAAATTGCCGTTGACCTTGCCGATGAACCGGTCTTTACAGCCGATAATCCGAGAAGCGAAGACCCGCTCGCCATTTTAAACGATATGGAGGAAGGCGTAAAAGGGGCTTACTATCACAGCATCGTCAACCGTGAGCAGGCAATCTTTTTTGCCATTGCAAACGCCAAAAAAGGCGATGTCGTCCTGATCGCAGGCAAAGGCCATGAAACCTATCAGCAGATCGGCGGTCAAACCTTTGATTTTGATGATGCTGAGGTGGCCAAAAGAGCCATTCTTGAGCTGAAATAACCGAAAAAGAACTACAGGAAAGAGTTGTTGAAATGATGGATGAAATAAATCAACATATGAAAAAAAACAGTGAATATGATAAATGCGTATGCTGCTACTTATATCACGCGGAAGGGAGAGAAGAACGATGCTCGAACAAGTAATTTTATTTACCATTATCATGGGCTTTTTAATCAGCGTTCTTTTATCTCCGATTTTCATTCCGTTTTTAAGAAGGCTGAAATTCGGGCAGAGCATCCGTGAGGAAGGTCCGAAATCCCATCAGAAAAAATCGGGAACGCCGACGATGGGCGGCGTCATGATCATATTGTCGATTATCGCGACGACCATTGTCATGACAATGAAATTTTCCGAAGTCAGCATGAACATGATCCTTCTCTTGTTTGTTACGGTTGGATACGGCTTGCTCGGCTTTTTGGATGATTATATTAAAGTCGTGATGAAGCGCAACCTTGGACTCACATCCAAACAAAAACTGATCGGCCAAATCGTGATTGCTCTGGTATTCTATGCCGTCTACCACTTCCAAGGGCTGCCGACTGACATCCGCATTCCGGGAACAGAGCTGTCATTTGATTTCGGCTGGATTTATCCGGTGCTCGTCATCTTTATGCTTGTCGGCGGTTCAAATGCTGTCAACCTGACTGACGGGCTTGACGGGCTGTTGTCGGGTACTGCTGCCATCGCGTTCGGTGCGTTTGCAATTTTGGCATGGAACCAGTCGCAATACGATGTCGCCATTTTCGCGGTTGCTGTTGTCGGAGCGGTGTTAGGATTTCTTGTGTTTAACGCGCACCCCGCGAAAGTCTTTATGGGAGATACAGGATCGCTTGCCCTCGGAGGGGCGATTGTGACGATCGCGATTTTAACGAAACTGGAAATCCTGCTTGTCATCATCGGCGGCGTATTCGTCATTGAAACGCTGTCCGTCATTTTGCAGGTCATTTCATTTAAAACGACCGGCAAACGAATTTTCAAAATGAGCCCTCTTCACCATCATTACGAACTTGTCGGATGGTCTGAGTGGAGAGTTGTCGTCACTTTTTGGACAGCGGGACTTCTGCTTGCCGTCTTAGGAATTTACATCGAGGTGTGGTTATAAGTGGATACTCAAGATTTATTGCAAAATCAAAATGTGCTCGTACTGGGGCTGGCGAAAAGCGGATATGCTGCCGCTTCGATCCTTCATGAAAAAGGCGTAAAGGTTGTCGTGAATGACCAGCTGCCTTTTGAGGAGAATGAACCTGCGCGGATTCTCGCGGAAAAAGGGGTGGAAGTCGTCTGCGGCTCTCATCCGACGGAACTGTTTGATCTTCATTCGATCGACATTCTGATTAAAAATCCGGGCATCCGCTATGAAAACGTGATGGTCGAAGAAGCGCTGAAGCGGGGCATACCGGTCTGGACGGAGGTTGAACTTGCCTATCATCTGACAGATGCTCCGTTCATCGGCATTACCGGTTCAAACGGAAAGACGACAACGACAACGCTTGTTTATGAAATGCTGAAAGCCGATTCGAAAAAAGCGCTCGTTGCTGGTAATATCGGCACGGCGGCAAGCGAAGTGGCCAATCAGGCCGGCGGAGACGAATGGATCGTGACAGAGCTGTCGAGTTTTCAGCTCATGGGGACTTATCAATTCAGACCGAAAATCGGATTGTTATTAAACGTATTTGATGCCCATCTCGATTATCACCATTCGCGCCAAAATTATGAGCTTGCCAAACAGCAGGTCTATCGAAATCAATCGGAAACAGACGTTGCCGTTGTCAATTTGGACGATGAGACAGTCGTACGGCTTGCCGAGTGTTCAAAAGCGGAGAAGGTGTATTTTTCGGTCCGCCGGACACTTGAGCCCGGAGCGTGCGTGAAAGACGGCGTGATCATGTTTAACGGTGAACCGGTCATGCCGCTTGAAGACGTCGTTTTGCCGGGAGAGCACAATTTGGAGAACATTTTGGCCGCCCTTTGCATTGTTAAAACCGCAGGCGTCTCCGATGAGGCCGTCCGCAAGGTGCTGACGAGCTTTACCGGTGTAAAGCACAGGATGCAATACGTCGCGACGATCAAAAACAGACTGTTTTACAATGACAGCAAAGCGACAAACATTCTTGCGACCAAAAAAGCGCTGTCCGCCTTTCAAAAGCCGGTCATTTTGCTGGCAGGGGGGCTTGACCGCGGAAATGAATTCGATGAACTAAAGCCGCATATGTCTTTTGTCAAAGCGGTGATCACATTCGGCGAGACCGCACCGAAGTTTGAGAAGCTGGCCGAAGAAATGGGAATACAACAGGTTAAACGTGTCGATAATGTTGAACAAGCAGCAACTGCGGCGTTCAGCCTGTCAGACGAAGGAGATGTCATTCTTCTGTCCCCGGCCTGTGCAAGCTGGGATCAGTACAAAACATTTGAAGAACGTGGTGACATGTTTGTAAACGCCGTGCATATGCTTAAATAAGGGCTTGTCTCGTAAAGATAGCCCTAAGAATTAGAGCTTGGGGTGTTCGGCTTTGCAAACAAAAAAAACGTCACCGGATTTTTTGCTGGTTATCATTACGCTATTGCTTTTAACAATTGGACTGATTATGGTATACAGCGCCAGTGCAGTATGGGCGACTTACAAATACGACGACTCCTTTTTCTTTGCGAAACGGCAGCTTTTATTTGCCGGCATCGGAGTCATCGCCATGTTTTTCATCATGAATGTCGACTACTGGACGTGGAGAACTTATGCGAAAATACTGATCATAGTATGTTTCTTTCTGCTCATCATCGTCCTTGTTCCCGGGATCGGCATGGAACGGAACGGGTCGAGGAGCTGGATCGGAGTCGGCGCTTTCAGCATTCAGCCGTCCGAGTTTATGAAGCTCGCAATGATCGCATTTTTGGCCAAGTTTTTATCTGAAAAGCAAAAGAATATTACATCGTTTAGAAAAGGCTTTGTGCCGGCGCTGGGTATTGTCTTTTCAGCTTTTCTGATCATCATGATGCAGCCTGACCTTGGAACAGGAACCGTAATGGTCGGCACATGCATCATTATGATCTTCGTCGCGGGTGCGAGAATTTCACACTTCGTTTTTCTCGGTCTTCTGGGTCTGAGCGGCTTTGTCGGCCTTGTGCTGTCGGCGCCGTACCGGATCAAAAGGATCACTTCATACTTGAACCCTTGGGAGGACCCTTTGGGGAGCGGCTTTCAAATCATTCAGTCTCTTTATGCGGTGGGGCCCGGCGGGCTGTTCGGCCTCGGCCTCGGCCAGAGCAGGCAAAAGTTTTTTTATCTGCCTGAGCCGCAGACAGATTTTATTTTCGCGATTTTATCAGAGGAGCTCGGCTTTATCGGCGGATCGCTGATTCTTTTGCTCTTCAGCGTTCTATTATGGAGAGGCATCAGAATCGCGCTCGGTGCGCCCGATTTATACGGTAGTTTTGTCGCCGTCGGCGTCATTTCGATGATAGCGATTCAGGTTATGATCAATATTGGCGTCGTGACCGGCCTGATTCCTGTTACAGGCATCACGCTTCCGTTTTTAAGCTATGGCGGTTCATCACTGACCTTGATGCTTATGGCGGTCGGCGTGCTGCTGAATGTCAGCAGGTATTCTAGATACTAGATTTTGGCGATAACCCTGTTGCGAGATAGCAGGGTTATCGGCGTGTACATAAGGAATAAGGGGGAGAACAGATGCGGATTGTTGTTAGCGGAGGCGGAACGGGCGGCCATATTTACCCCGCCCTTGCGTTTATTAAAGAAGTGAAACGGCATCATGAAGATGTTGAGTTTTTATATATCGGAACCGAAAAAGGCCTGGAGAAAAATATCGTCGAGCGGGAAGGGATCCCTTTCAAGGCGATTGAAATTACGGGTTTTAAAAGAAAGCTGTCATTTGAAAACGTCAAAACCGTCATGCGCTTTTTAAAGGGTGTAAAAGAATGCAAAAAAGAATTAAAACGGTTTAAGCCCGACGCGGTGATCGGCACGGGCGGCTACGTGTGCGGACCCGTGGTATACGCCGCTTCAAAACTGGGGATTCCGACGATTATCCACGAACAAAACAGCCTTCCCGGACTCACCAATAAGTTTTTATCCAAATATGTTGATAAGGTAGCCATTTGTTTTGATGAAGCGAAA
>Ga0180430_10000428_pt1 | contig 45357 bp, 51 predicted proteins | sample SS_ome_9_FD_132999 | JGI IMG/M metagenome (GOLD analysis project Ga0180430, IMG submission 132999) | Hypersaline lake sediment archaeal communities from the Salton Sea, California, USA - SS_1_S_2 metaG | ecosystem: Environmental > Aquatic > Non-marine Saline and Alkaline > Hypersaline >...
GCAGGTTACACGCGGTGCGTTAGGCGACGGCAGAGCAGAACCGGGAAGAGGGTAGATATGCAGCCAATCGGACCACTCATGATCGAGCACCGGCTGATTGAGCGCATGATCGCGCTCGTTGGGCGGCGCGCCGCTGCAGCTGAACAGACTGGCGATGTGGATCCTCTCTTCGTCGATGCCGCAGTCGATTTCGTCCGGGTCTATGCGGATCGGACACATCATGGGAAGGAAGAGGAGATTCTGTTCCGCGATCTCGCATCGCGCAACCTCTCCGATGTTGACCAACGGGTGATGGACGAACTCGTGGAAGAGCATAAGCTGGGTCGTCGGACCGTGGCTGAGTTGGTGGCGGCCAACGAAGGGTACCGTAGAGGCGACGCAGAGTCGCTTCGTGTGATCATCGAGAAGCTGCGCTTTCTGGCAGAGTTCTATCCGGAGCACATCGAGAAAGAGGACAAGGTGTTCTTCCCCGCGTCCATGCAGTACTTCGACCAGGCCGAGCGCGATGCAATGCTGGCCGAGATGTGGGAGTTCGACCGCGGGATGATCCACGAGAAGTACAAGGCTGTGGTCGAAGGGCTCGAGTAACATGGAGTGCCGTCACCTACCGTCGGGATTCACCCGACGAGCTGGTCTGTCGCGCCGACTGCACCTGGCGCGTTCGCGCCGGACGCACCCGTCGCGCCAGCCTGACGCTCGAGCGTGATACGGGAGGCGTTAGATGGCTGGACTAGCAGAGCAGATGGACGCAGGAAGCTCGACCGGAGGTGAGAGCTTGGGTGTTCGCGCACGCATCGGCCCTGCGGCAACGCGCGATGGAGGACGTCTGGGGTGGCTGTTCGCAGTTTTGCTGCTCTGCGCCAGCTGTGACACCTGCCCCGGCGCGATCGTGGTCGATTCGCAGGGTGGGGGCGACCATGTGACAATCCAGGAGGGCCTGAACGCAGCCACCACAGGTGACACTGTTCTTGTAATGCCCGGCACGTACTACGAGACACTCACCTTCAGTGGTCCTACGCCCGGAGGTGTCACGCTGTTAGGGGCAGAGGGGCCTGGCGTCACGACTGTGGACGGCCAGGGACTGCTCGGTTCCCCACTGCTGTCGCTCAACTACACGTACTACGGCTTCACCGTCACGGGCCTGACCTTCGCGAACGGTAACAGCACGGTCGAGGGAGCCGCCATTCGATGCTACTCCGGGGCCGTGAGTGTGGTGGGCAACGTGATTCGCGACAACGAGGTGGCGGACCCTGCCTTGGGGGGAGCCATCGCCGTGATGTACCCGGAGGGCGAGCCCTCGCTGATCGAAGCGAACGACATCTACGGCAACCGTGCGCCGGGTGCCGCTGGGATCCTGGTCTACGGAAGCAGCTATGCTCCCATGACGACGATATCGCACAACGATGTCCACGGGAACACCGTCTTTGGTTCCGGGATCTGGAACAGGGGCGGTGGCATAGGTGTCTGGAACACGCGTGCGACCTTGGAGGGGAACAGCATAGCGTCTAACCAGGCTTGGTATGGCGCAGGCGTTGACCTGCTATACGCTACTCCGGCTACCGTCGCGGGTAACTCCTTCACCGGGAACATAGCGGGGAACAGCGGGGGAGGCATCAGGGTTGACGGAACGGATGTCCTCATTGAGGGCAACGTGTTCACAGACAATCAGGGAGCCCGGGCGGGTGCGCTGTGGGGACACGGATCCGATGGAGACAGCTGCGTGGTCGTCGACAACGTTTTCTACGGCAACACAGCAGCCGATTCCGTGAGCATTGACTTCTTCGTAGGTGTGAGTCCCCGCTTCACTCACAACTACTTGGGTGACAACTGTGCCATTCAGCTTCGTGCACCGTACTTCGAGTACGTGCCCGGTGATACGTTCCGCTGCAAGCACAATTGGTGGGGCACAACAGACCCGGCTGAGATATCCGCGAGAGTCTACGACTGCTCGGACTCCGGTGACCGTCTGTGTGTGGACTACTCGCTCTGGTGTGAGAATGTCAGCTGTTCAGGAGGTGTCACAGGAGTAGGTTCTACCGAGCCAGTGAGCTGGGGTGAACTGAAGAGCCTGTACGCTCGCTAGGTGCAGCCATCTAGCTAGCGTGTGAAACCGACGAGCTTGGGTGTCACGGCGTCTGCAAGGGGGCTGCCTCCGGCAGCTGCACACCCCGCGCCACCCTTCACGCTCGCGGGTGATATTGGCGCGTTACGTGGCCTGCAAAGGATGGGGGTTGCTGTGTTCCGAAATGTGATTCTCTCGGTGGTAGTGGTCTTAGTGCTGGCTTCGTGTTCCACGCCAGACCTGCAGCCGGCGGAGCGAACCGTCGACGTAGGCACGCACACGTTGCATGCGGTGGTTCACGGCTCAGGCACGCCGGTCGTGGTGTTCGATGGGGGCATAGGCGCCTTCGCGTCCGAGTACGCGTTGCTTCAGGAGAGACTCGCCGCGGCAACGACCGTCGTCACCTATGACCGGGCGGGCTACGGCTCGAGTGAGGCCGGTCCTCTTCCCCGAGACAGCTCTCGGGTCGCGACAGAGTTGCGGGTGCTTCTTGAGAGACTCGGTCTCACTGGGCCATACGTCCTAGTTGGACACTCGCTGGGTGGGCTCAATGTGGAGGTGTTCGCCGCCGCCTACCCCGAAGACGTCGCGGCCATCGTGTTGCTCGACCCGCCGCCTCTCGGTTTCATCTCGGGGGATGAGTACGTGGAGCTAGCCGCAGTGGCTTCACAGATGACAGACGAATGGCAGAGCATAGCCGATCGCGGTATGGAGTCGGGCGATGAACAGGAACGCGCCGAGGCGGAGTTCTTCAAGACGCTGGCGTCGGAGCATCGAGAGATGTTCGGGGCGAGCGCGGAGAAGGCTCGGTCGATAGAGACGTTCGGCGATGCACGCCTGGTGGTAGTGGCGTCGGGAGTTCCGAACTCGAGGTTCGGTGACGTAGCGGAGGAGTACCAGGAGTACTGGGCGGCAGAGAGCGAGGCGCTTGCCGCGAAGTCCAGCCGCGGGGTCTTTCTCTTCGCTGAGTCCAGTACTCACCGGCTCCACGACGATGAGGCGGAGCTTGTCGTCGAGACGATACTCGGGCTCGTCGAGTCGCTGAGACTGGAGTTGCACTAGAACGCGTGGCCTGAGCCTGCAGGCCACCTGACGAGCGGATTCACCCGACGAGCTGGTCTGTCGCGCCGACTGCACCTGGCGCTTCGCGCCAGACGCACCCGTCGTGCCAGCCTCAACGCTCGCGGGTTACACGTGGTGCGTTAGGCGGGCAGGGCGAGTTGCTGGAAGAGCGGAGGGATTCGCGTGCGGTCAAGCCGAGTTGGTCGAAGTAGTCTCACCGTGCCATGGATGATCCTGGGCCTGTGCGTGCTTCTCGCCGGGTGCAGCCACTTCGAGCAGTTCCGGGGCCCTGTCGCACAGACACAGGAGCTGATCGGGTACGAGGTGCGTGTGACAACGACCGAGGGCCGTGTCATGCGGTTCGTTCTTCGCGACGTTACCGAGTCCAAGCTCCTGGGAGACCATCACGCGATCCTGATGGAGGATGTGGCGAAGGTAGAACGGTGGCACTTCAGTTTGCTTCGCACAGCCCTTCTGTTCGTTGGTCTGGCAGGATTGTACGCTCTACCCGTTCTTTGGATGTAGGTGCACTGAGCGGGCAGAAACACCCCGCCCGCCTGGCGAGCGAATCAACCCGACGAGCTAAGGTGTCCCGAAACCCGCAATGGGGCTCGCTCCGCTCGCGGCACCCGTTGCGCCACCACACGCTCGCAGGTGATACCCGGAGCGCCGGCATCGAGAGGATACCAGCCCATGAACTCGCATGACGATCTGGCTGAGCGGTTCCAGAGCAATCGGTTCTTCCTCAAGGACACGGTTCGCCAGAGAATCGATTTCAGGGCCACGCCGCAGAGCCGACTGGTGCCGGCGCCGCCACTCCAGAAGCCCTGTCCGGAAGGGGCGGCGCGAATCGACCTCCCGGACGGTGCCGAAGCAGCGTCGCGGCTGTGCTCAATGGGAGTGGGCGATGCGATCCGGCGCAGGGAGAGCGTGCGATCCTACGGCTCTTACGCGCTCACTCTCGAGGAGCTGTCCGCTCTCCTGTGGGCGACGCAGGGCGTTCGTCAGGTGCTGGGACCGGAGTGTGCGCTGCGTACGGTGCCATCGGCCGGAGCAAGGCACGCGTTCGAGACCTACGTGGCTGCGAGCAGGGTCGAAGGACTGTCGTCGGGGCTCTATCGCTACCTCCCGTTCGACGGGCAACTGTTCGAGTGCTCTGTCGACGGGCAGATAGGTCGCAAGGCTGCCGATGCCTGCCTGGGGCAGCAGTTCGTGGCCTCCGCAGCTGCGACCTTCTTCTGGACCGCGATCCCCGCGCGCATGGAATGGCGCTACGATCTGGCGGCTCACAAGGTCATAGCAATTGACGCCGGACACGTTTGCCAGAACCTCTACCTGGTGACCACCGCCCTTGGCGCGGGTACTTGCGCGATCGCCGCCTACGACCAGGCCGCATGTGACCGGTTGCTTGGCGTCGACGGTGATGAGGAGTTCACTTTGTACATCGCGCCGGTTGGGAAGCTGGCAACTGCTGTGAGCAACGGCTAGAGCAAGAACCGCGAGAACGGGGGCATGCCCAGGACCTGGTGGAAGGAGCGACAGAGAGATGACCTACCGAGGACTCGTCACAGCACTCTTGATGATCCTGGCCCTGGCGCCTGCCACGGCACCGGCCGAGTCCGGCGCCGGGTTCACGGGCGACGTGCTCTTCGTGATCTACGTGAGCGACGTCGAAGTGAGCGCGTCCTTCTATCGAGACGTTCTCGGGTTCGAGTTCCTCGGCTTCTGGGACTACGAGGTCGACGGGTACGTGCCGGCGTGGCGGGACACGGCGGCGCCCAAGTACGCGGGCTTCGTCGCTGGAGGGCAGAAGTTCGGTCTCCACAAGCCGGTCAACGAGTCTCAGGAGGCGTGCGTTGGCTGCACCCGCTACTACTTCCGCGTGGCCGACGTGGAGGCGGAGCACGCCCGAGTGTCCGAGCATGGTGTACCGATAAGCGAGATCCACAGTTCGTCCCTTCTGAAGCGGTTCTACGTGTACGATCCGGACGGGCTTCAGGTGTTCTTCGCGGAGACCGCGGAGGGTGCGCCTGTGGATCCCTGGTAGTCGGCCGGACTCGCGGCCGCAGCGCCAGCTTCGCGCCCGCGGCTGACTCGCGAGCGCCCGGCGGCTTCACGGAGTCCTATGGAAGCTCGCACCCGAAGCGCCTTCCTGGCTCTAGTTCTCGTTCAGGCGGCGCACTCGATAGAGGAATACGTTTCCGGGCTGCACGAGGTCTTCGCGCCCGCCCGCTTCGTGAGCGGCTTGGTCGGTGGCGATGCCGACCTGGGGTTCATCATCCTCAACGCCGCCGTCCTCGCATTCGGAGCGTGGTGCTACTTCGCCCGGGTCAGGCCCGGTCACGCGTCCGCGGCCGCCTGGATGTGGCCGTGGGTCCTGGTCGAGCTTGTCAACGGGGCCGTTCACAGCACGATGGTCGTCGTTCGCGGGGGCTATTTCCCCGGGGCGGTCACTGCCCCGATCCTGTTCGCCCTCGCGCTGTTCCTGGCGGCGAGGCTTCTGCGCTCCGACAAACGGAGAGCGGTTCCCGTCGACGAGTAGAATGGAGGACGTCCCATGCCCACGATATTCCGGATGGACCGCGAACGCGGGTTCGTGCATGCGGTCACTCGTGGCGCCACCTCGTCCGACGACATGATCACCAACATCGCGTCACTGGTGGACCACCCGAGCTTCACCCCGGGACTGCGGGTGCTTCTCGACATGAGGGAGGTGGTCCCGTCGCTGCATCGTCCCGACGTCCTGGACATAGCTACGTACGTCAAGAGCCAGGGCGAGAAGCTTCGTGATCTCAGGCTGGCCGTCGTGGTCACGAGGGACTCGAGCTTCGGAATGGCTCATGAACAGAAGGCGGCACTTGCCGGCTCGCTCATGGAGATGGAGGTGTTCAGAGACGTCGGTGCCGCCCTGGAGTGGCTGGGCGTTTCTGAGGACGGCGATACGGAGCGGACAGACGCTGACGCCGGTTGAAGGTACGGGCGCACTCCACTACGTCTCCGCAATGCGGCGCGCAAGAGGCCGCATCTCCTGCTATCATGTGACCTGCTAACTGGAGGAGGATTGGATGGTGACACGCTCTCAGCGAATGGCCGTTTGGGCCTGTCTCGCCCTGTTCGTTACTCTGGGCGCCGGGTGCGGCGGCGCCGGCCGCGGGAAAGAAGGGACCCAGGCCGGGCGCCTGACGGTGTCGGTCAGGCTCCTGAGTCCGGCCGGATGTCCGGTCGTCCTGCCTCAGGCCACGGTCGAGGCGACCGGCGAGTCGCTCCTCGTCCGACTCACGGTCGAGTCCAACACACGGGACGTCGTCGACTCGCTGAGCGTGGAGTGTGCCGTCGTGGATGCCGCCGCGCCCGTTCAGCTGCCGCTCGCCGCGCCGACCATGCACGTCCTCGACGGACGGCTCGAGTCTGGCGAGCGAGCCGAGCGCTGCTTCTCGATCCCGATGCCCTCACCGGCGGAGACCGGCGGTGTCACGCCGGACTCGCTCGGGGTCGTCATTGAGCCGGTGAACGTGTTCTTCCCGGGCGACCGCGGGTGGGAACGGCCGGTCGCGGTTCCTCAGTAGCGTGCGTGTGGTCGCATCGTTCACTTATCGGAGTTGCCAGGAGGTCTCTCATGCGTCCGTCAGTGTCCGCTCCTCGTAGGTGCGCCGCCGCGATGGCCGTGCTCGTGCTCATGGTCTCCTCGACCGCTGTCCTCGCGGCCGCCGACACTGTGCCGTCCGCCCCCGCCGCGAGCATCGACCTGCCCCCGCGCGGGGAGTTGCCCGGCCGTCCGCCCAACGCGGTCCTCGACTCCTATCTCCACAGGCTGGAGACGGTGGCCAGGGACTCGGACGCCGCTTCCGTCAAGCAGTTCGCCGAGACCCACGGGCTGAAGCTGGACGACGGCCGCGTGCTTGTCACCCTGAGGAGCGAACACGGCACCACGCTCGACGCGAGCGTCCTCGAAGCTGCGCGCGGGCTGGGTGCCACGGTCGTCTGTACCTCCACCCATTTTGCCGACCTTCTGGTCCCGCTGCGCTCGCTGACCTCGCTGTCCTGGACGCCGGGGATAGCGTGGCTTCGTCCGGCGCGCGCTGCTGAGCCGTCCGGCCCGGCGCGTCTCTCGAGCGACCGCGTTCGCGGCGGGTCGCGCCTGGTGGACAGCGAGGGCGTGGTGCTGACCGGAGCGTCGGTCCAGCAGGCCGCCGGACACTGCGGAGCCGGCGTCAGGGTGGCCGTGATCGACGGCGGATTCGAGCAGATGACCGCCGCATACTCCGCGGGCGAACTGGGCGGGGACGCCTGGTTCTGCGACTTCACCGGGACGGGCATGGAGACCGGGGGCTGCCACGGGACGGCCGTCTCAGAGAACGTGTGCGACATGGCTCCAGGTGTCACGCTCCACATGTTCAAGACGAGCACCCAGACCACGCTCGAGAACGCCGGGGACCTGTGCGTTCAGGAGTCCATAGACATCGTGAACTACTCCATGGGTTGGTACGGCCAGCCGTGCAACGGCCAGGGGGACATCTGCGCCGTGGTCGACAGCGCGTACGCCGCCGGGATACTGTGGGTGAACTCGGCCGGGAACAACACCTACAAGCACAACGAGGGCGTCTTCACGGACGCGGACGCCGACGACTACCACGAGTTCGCGCCCGGCGATGAGATCCTGGGGGTCTACCTCTCGCTGGGAGAGATGGGCAAGTTCTCTCTCACGTGGGCGGGGTGGCCGTCGTCGTTCCACGACTTCGACTTCTACCTCTACGACAACTCGCTGAACCTGGTGGACTGGTCGACCAATTACCAGAGTCCAGGCGAGCCCGTCGAGTCCATCTACTACACGGCCACGTACGAGGGGTGGTACTACCTGGTCATCTACAGGGCCGTGGCCTCGCTCGGCGTGCCCTACGACATCACGACCGGGAGCTACGTCCAGTACCCTGTCTTCGAAGGGAGCGTCCTGGCGCCCTCCGACTCGCCGCGTGCCCTGGCCGTGGGCGCGATCCACAAGGACGACTGGTACAGTGGACCCATCGCCTGGTTCAGCTCGCAAGGCCCCACGAACGACGGGCGCATCAAGCCCGACATCGCGGGCCCGGACAGCTGCGCGACGTTCTCGTACGACCCTCCCGGATGGTGGACCGGCACCTCGTCCGCCTCGCCGCACGTCGCTGGAGCGGCGGCTCTCGTCAAGTCGATCCTCCCGGGGCTCGTGACGCACGACGACCTCCGGGACTGGCTCACGGACCACGCCATCGACATGGGCGACCCGGGCTTCGACAACGTGTTCGGGCACGGAAGACTCGACATCCCCCCGGACACCCCTGTCGACGATACCTTCTACGCGGTCTACACGCCGGACGAAGGCGTGGCCGTGCGCTGGTGTCTCAATACCCTCGACGGCGCGGAAGGGCTGCACGTTCTACGTTCGACGAGCGCCGACGCCGGCTTCGAGCCCATCACCGACGAGCCAGTTCCGCCGCGCACGACGGGGTCGTTCGTCGACGCGTCCGCCTGGTCGGGCGGGACCTTCTGGTACCGCCTCGCAGCGGTCTCGGGCCCGGGTGGCTACGATGTGCTGGACCTGCCGCCGGCGAGCGCGTCTGTCCCGGGGGAGTCGCAGCTGGCGCTCCTGGGGGTCACTCCCAATCCGAGTCACGGCAGCTCGACCGTGGCGTTCCAGCTGCCCGCCTCGGGCGCGAGCGGATTGCTGAGCGTCTACGACATCGCCGGGCGCAGGGTCTGGGAGAAGCGCGTCAGCGGGATGGACGGGGTGCGTCAGTCGGTCCAGTGGGACGGACGCTGCGCGAGTGGGGCAGAGGTCGCCTCCGGCGTATACTTCGTCCTTCTCGAGGTGGGGGACCGGCGAGTCGGAGAGCGGATCGCAGTCCTCAGATGAGGCGCGGCGCCTCGCCGGCGAGTCCATCGGGCCGGCAGTGCGCCGAGGCGTCTACGGAACGCCGTCGGCCGGGCGCCGTCCGGAAGGGGCGTTGTGCATGTCAGACCGCGTTCGGGTGTCCGTGAAGGCGATCGTCATTGCAGACGGTCGCATCCTGCTCACGAAACACCGTGACTCTCAGGGCGTGTGGTACTGCCTTCCGGGTGGCGGGCAGGAGCACGGTGAGACCGTGGGCGCCGCGCTAGTTCGCGAGTGCCTCGAGGAGACCGGACTCCAGGTTCTGCCGGGTCTCCTCCTGTTCGTGCGAGACTACATTGCGGAGCACCACGAGTTCGCGGACGAGGACCCCGGCGCCCATCAGATAGAGCTGATGTTCCGGTGCGAGCTGGCCGACGCGACCGTCGAACCGGTCGTGAGCGAGCCCGACGCCATGCAGGTAGGAGTGGAGTGGGTCGAGCTCTCCAGGTTGTCCGAGTGCAGGTTGTATCCGAAGGCGCTGGTCGGGCTTCTGGCCGACGAGTTGCCGACCGGCGGTGCGGTCTACCTGGGCGACGTGAACTAGTCGAGGAGAAGTGAGGGTCGTGTGAAGTGGAAGCTCCTTCAGGCGATACTGCTGCTGCCTGGTATGGCGCTGTTCTTCATACCCCTGCTGGTCCTTTACGCAGCATCGGGCACGCGGTTCGCGCATAGAGTTTCAGGACCCTCCGAGCCGACTCTGTGGAGCGGCCTTTTCATCGGCGGGGCCGGAGCCGCACTGAGCGCCTGGACCGTAGTGCTCTTCACGAGGCACGGCGAAGGAACCCCCGCTCCATGGAGCCCGCCAGCTCGCTTCGTCGCCCGTGGTCCGTATCGGCACGTCAGGAACCCCATGATCCTCGGGGCGATACTGATGCTCGTCGCGGAGTCGCTCATACTCCGGTCGCTTCCACTGGCGCTCTGGACAATCATCTTCTTCGCGGGTAACCTGCTGTACTTCCCTTTGAGCGAAGAGAAGGGACTCGAGAGACGATTCGGCGAATCGTACCGTATCTACAAAGCGAACGTGCCGAGGTGGGTCCCCCGTCTCCGTCCCTGGGTAGACACTGAGTGACCTGACGCGCGGGCGCGCGCTGGGCGTCTGACTAAGAGCGGCCTTGGAGCAGTGGAGCGCCGACCGACGCAGACGTCACCCCCGGTCGATGGCGAGGGAGACTCGTGGCCATCTTCGAACGAGCGTTCGACCAGAGATTCCGGCCGCACTGGCTTAGCTACGTCCTTCAGAGCCTGCTGGCGGCCGGCAGCGTGTTCGTGGTGCTGGTCGCGCTTCGCCAGCAGAACCTCGTCGTGGCGGCGTCGCTGGCCGCCACGGCCTTCACGGTGTTCACGATGCCGAGCCGGGTGACCGCGTCGCCACGGAACGTGATAGGCGGACATCTCGTCGGCCTGGCCTTCGGGGCGGCGTTCGCTCTCATTCCGGCTCAGTCGGCGCTGACGCAGGATTTCGTCTACGCGCTCGCCGTCGGGAGCGCGATGCTTGTCATGGCCGTGACCAACACGGAGCACCCTCCGGCGGCCGGCACGGCGCTCGGTGTCGTCATAGCCGGCTTCTCGCTGCCGGTTGTCCTGGGGGTCGTCGTAGGCGTGGGCGTCCTCACGTTGATCCAAAGACTGCTGAGACCGCTGCTGCGCGACCTCATCCTGGTCCGGGACCCGGGAGTCCGGTCTGACGGCGCCGTCTAGAGGGCTTGTTCGCGCGGACTCCCGCTCGCGTGGCCGGGAGCGCCGGTCCGAGAGATTGAGTTGCTGATGAACAACGGACGCTCACAGCATCGCGCCGACGGTGGGAACGCGTTTCGGAAGAGATGCCCCAAGGTGATCCTCGAGGGCACGCGCCTCACTCTCAAGACGGAGATCGCCTTCGCCCTCAACGAGCACCCGCGCGTCGTGGGGCCTCGCGCCTATCGCTACACGTCGCCCGTCGTCTCGGCTGAGTGGTGCGGGTTCACGAACACTCCGTGGGGACGCGGTCTCATCAACTTCCGGCCGGATGAGCTGGAGCTGGCGGAGGAGACGTACAGGACGTGGCTGCGGCTCTTCGAACTGCTGAGGTACTACTCGTGGATCGTGGACCGCTTCCACCTGTCGACGAGACTCTTCCAATCGATGGTGAACGGCCTCGACCTCGACTTCGGTTGGCTCGAGGAGCGGCTTCTGCCGCTAGGGTTCCGCATCGTCTTCTGCACTCGTACGCCTGAGACGTTCGAGGCGGCGCGCGAGGAGAGGCTGAAGGTCTCCGGTAATCCCGGGCAATACGACGACCTCTCGCGCTTCATCGACGAGCAGGAGCGGATGCGCGACCTGGTAGCGCGTTCCATTCTGCCGTCGTTGGAGGTGGACGTGTCCGCCGCCGGCGCTTCCGCAGCGGCCGACACGATAGCCGACTGGCTGGAAGAGAGCGGCGGGCTCTGGCAGTCTGGCGAGCGCGTGGCCCTCGACCGAGCGGATGGATGACGAGGAATAGTCTCAAAGAGGAGCTGCTTCCTGACCCGGCGTAGCGCATCGAGACTGGGGTTCTTCCTGGGCGTCCTGGCCATCGCCGCACTCGTCCTGCGGCGGGCGGTCCTGGCCGGCAATCCGGTAGCCGCCGTTCTCCAGGTGCTCGCGGTCGGCCTCATGATATGGGCCAGAGTGGCCTTCGGCCGCCGGAGCTTTCACGCGTCCGCCGAGCCGACGGATGGCGGTCTCGTCACCACGGGTCCCTACCGGTTCATCAGGCATCCGATCTACGCGGCGCTTCTCCTGTTTCTCGCGGCCGGCGCGCTGTCGCACGTGGATCTCGTCAGTGTGCTGCTCCTGCTCGTCGTGGGAGCTGGGATGGCCGTGCGCATAGCTGCCGAGGAACGTCTCATCATCGAGTCCTATCCTGAGTACACCGAGTACGCGGCAAGAACGAAGCGATTGATACCGTTCGTCTACTGAGGAGGCACGGAGAGTGGCACTGAGGCTGCTGGAAGTGGCCGTCGCCAGCGAGCACGAGAGCAGGGTCGCAGAGCTTCTCGAGCGGCACGAGCGTGCGACCTCCTGGCGCCTCGAGAGCTCCACGGCGGGCGCGGTCTTCCACACTGTGATGCCGGCCGAGGACACGGAGGCTCTGATGGACGCCATCGAGTCCGTCTGTGTCGGCCATGCGGACCTGCGGATGGTGCTGGTACCGGCCGAGGCCTCCGTTCCCCACGTGGAGAGCAAACCGCCGGAGGACAGACCCAGGCGCTCGTTCGTCGGCATAGGCTCGAAGTGGCGCGTCAGCCGCGAGGAGCTCTACGAGGACGCGTCGGACGGTGCCTCCGTGTCGCCCGCCTTCTATCTGCTGATAGCGCTGTCCGCGGTGGTCGCCTCCCTGGGGCTTCTCAAGGACAACGTGGCAGTCATCATAGGCGCCATGGTGATGGCGCCGCTGTACGGACCCAACGCGTCGCTCGCCGTGGGCACCAGTCTCGGGGACACTCGACTCCTCGCGAGTTCGCTCAAGGCCCTCGGTATGGGGCTGGGTCTCGCTCTCGCGCTCTCCGTGCTGGCGGGTGCCGTTCTGCCGGTGGACGCGAGCATACCGTCGATCGCGACAAGGACGGTGGTAGGCTACACCGACGTCGTGCTGGCGCTGGCCGCGGGGGCGGCCGGGGCGCTGGCCTTCACCTCCGGACGCGTCCGCGCACTGACCGGGGTCGTAGTCGCCGTCGCCCTGCTCCCGCCGATCGTGGCGTTCGGGCTCTTGCTCGGGTCGGGCCAGGTCTCGCTGGCCTGGGGCGCGCTGCTGCTGGCGGCCGTCAATGTGATCTGCATCAACCTGGCGGGCGTGGCGGCGTTCCTGCTTCAGGGGGTCGGTCCCAGGTACTGGTGGGAGGCCGAGAGGGCCCGGCGCGCGACGCGCAGGGCGGCCGCGATATGGGTGGCGCTGCTGGTGGCGCTGGTCGTCATCCTCGCGCTGGACTAGGGAGCCGTAGGGGTGAGTCTGCGCCCGGGGCGCCCGGGTGCGAGCGAGGAGTTCCGTGAATTGAGACCTGCGGACGACCCATCTGTCGACTACCGCGCCCTGGTTCGCACGGGATACGACGCGTGCGCAGAGTCGTACGCCGCCGCGCGCCGGGACGACGACAGCGACCAGCTCGCGCCGCTGCTGGGGCTGCTCGGCGATGGGTCGGAGGTCCTGGACCTGGGGTGCGGCGCCGGAGTTCCCATTGCACGGAAGCTCTCCGAGAAGCACGTGGTCACCGGAGTGGACACGTCGCGGCGGATGCTCGACCAGGCACGCGCAGCGGTCCCGGGAGCGCGCTTCGTCCACGCGGACATCATGGAGGTCGAGTTCGAAGAACGCTACTTCGACGCCGCGGTCGCCTTCTTCGTGCTCTTCCACCTGCCCAGCGAGGAACACGCGGAGGTGTTCAGGCGCGTCTGGTCGTGGCTTCGGCCCGGCGGCTACTTCCTCGCCACACTCACGGAGCACGAGGAGGCGGCCTACACTGAAGATGACTTCTTCGGGACTCGGATGTACTGGAGTCACCTCGGCTGGAGTGACTACGAACGTCTTCTCAGGGAGACTGGATTCGATATACTGGGCGACAGGATAATCGGTCACGGCTACGGGCGGAGTTACGACGGCCCCGACGAACGCCACCCGATGGTACTGGCAAGGAAGAATCGGCGGCCCGAAGACACCGACGTAGAGCCGGATGTCCCAAAGTGATGCCGGATGGGAGGGGTCGTATGAGCAAGGACAAGCGGCAAGCGTTCACCGTAGAACGGATCGGCGGCTACCTCCACAGGGTCGTTCCCGTAGTCGACGGCGCCGGCAAGGTGATCAGCTACGCGGTCAAGCCCGTCATGTGGGAGTTCCGCCCGCGCGACGTCATGCAGATCGTCGTCGGCGCGTCCGTGCTGGCGGTCCCGGTGGCCTTCACCGAGGAGACCTGGGTGTTGGGCGAGAAGCTGCCTGTGGCGAACGTCATCGGGCTGGCGGCCGTGTCGCTGGCCTTCATATCGCTCTTCGTCTACTACAACTTCTACCGGAACGCGATGCGGGGCCACGTCTCGGAGTTCGTCAAGCGCGTGATGGGAATCTACGTGTTCTCCCTGATCGTGGTCGCGGGCCTACTCACGCTCATCCTGAAGTGCCCGTGGGGCGTCGACAACGCCGTCGCCATGAAGAGGATAGTCATAGTCGCGTTCCCGGCATCCATGAGCGCCGCGATCAGCGACATGCTGAAGTAGGAGGCCGCTCCGGCTCGCCGGAGCCAGACCGAAGCGAAAGGACCCGATTGTGAAGCACCCGGTTGTCAGCCTGATCCTGTGGGTGGTCGTCTCGATGGCGGCCGGATGGGTCGGCTCCCGGTTCATGCCGGGGGCGTGGTACGCCGAACTGGCGAAGCCGAGCTGGAACCCGCCCAGCTGGGTGTTCGCACCCGTGTGGACAGTGCTCTACGTTCTGATGGGTGTGGCCGCCTGGCTCGTCTGGAAGAAGGTCGGGTTCGCGGGCGCCCCCGTGGTCCTCGGCCTCTTCATCTTTCAGCTGGTGCTCAACGCGCTCTGGTCGTACCTCTTCTTCGGCGCCCACCGGCCGGACCTGGCGTTCTTCGAGATCATAGTGCTCTGGTTAGCGATACTGGCGACCACCATCGGGTTCTGGCGCGTGAGTGTGCCCGCGGGGGTGCTGCTCGTGCCATACCTCTGCTGGGTCGCCTTCGCGAGCGCACTCAACTTCCAGATCTGGCGACTGAACGTGTGACGATGCGGGGTCACGGTCCCTCGAGGCCGCGCACACGTGGGGAGAGACGATGGAAGAGAGACTGAGGGCCCTGTTCGGCATGTTCTACCCGCTGAGCGGCCCCGAGCAGCGACGGTGGTCCGACATCCTGTCGCTGCCGGATGACGCGTACCACAGGGCGCTCGAGCGTGAAGCGAACGCGCGTGGCCTCAAGCAGCGCGTGCTCGACGGCGCGGTGGCGTGGGTGACCGAGGAAGGCCGTCAGCTGCTTCTACTCTTCCGGGTGAAGGACCCGCAGGACCTTGAGGCTGTCCGCCGGGTCTACGACACCATCGCCAGGAACGAGGCGCCGCTGGCGTACACGTTCGTCAACCAGGTCCCGGACGGCGCCGGGACGTGGGACATCTTCCACATGTCCAGGCTGAGCTACCTGGCGCACTGCAACCGCGTCTCGGGTCCGGGCTCTGACTCCGAGGACTGAGCCGGGCGCACTTCCGCATCACGAGCGCGTGCGACACACGGAGGACAGATGCCGCGACTGTTGGCCGGCTTCATCAAGACACCAGAAGCGCGGAGGCGGATCCGCGCGTTCACCGTCGTGGTCTTCGTGCTACTGGCGGCCATCAGCTGGTGGAGCATCGCCACGGAAGGACCGACGCCAGCCCGCGTCATCTCCGCCGTGGCCTCGACCATCGTCGCGGTCCTCGAGGCCTTCGTGCCCAAGAGGCGAGGCCTGCTCAGGATGCGCGCGCGGGCGGAGAACGCCGACGGGGAGTCGGAGGAGGCGACCCAGGAGGACTCCTGATGGAGAGCACTCTCAAGCTCCGCATCGCTCAGAAGGTCGCCGCTCGCATGGCGGAGGCGCTGGGCCGCGGCATCTTCCGCGAGGAGTATCCCAGCTACGTCCGCGAGCTCCAGCACAACTTCGCACCCGGCGTTGCGGTCCAGGACTTCCGTTCCGACTTCGAGGGCGGCGACGGGGGAGAGCTGGTCAGCACCGGCGGACGGCCGGGCAAGCTCTTCGCCGTTCATTCGTCGGCTGCGCTCGCCATCAACACCTTCGTTCCGTACCGCAGTGAGCCCGGGTCCCTGCGGCTCGCGGGACGCGGTGGCTTCACTCTGGTGCGTTTCGAGAAGAAGCTCCGGACCGGGCTGGGCGGAACGCCGCCCAATCTGGACCTCTTCGCTCTGGGCGACGAGGCCGTTCTTGGCGTCGAGAGCAAGTTCGCGGAGATACTCGCGACCAAGGCCGCCAACTTCTCCGAGAGCTACGCCGGCGTCGTCGCTGAGCTGGCCGACCCGAGGTGGGAGGAGATGTACCACTCACTGTGCGCGGAGCCCAAGCGGTTCCGTCATCTGGACGCCGCGCAGCTGGTGAAACACTACCTCGGCATGCGCCGTGGACTGGCGGAAGAGCCGGTGCCGAAGGTGCTCGTCTACCTCTTCTGGGAACCGGAGAACTGGTCGTCCGTCCCGGAGTTCGCGCTGCACCGGCGTGAGGCGCTCGGGTTCGCGATGGCCGTGGCCGGCGGAGAGGTCGAGTTCAGCGCCATGAGCTACGCGGAGCTGTGGAACTCTTGGGAGGACGAGGGCGTTTGGGAGGGCGACGAGGAGCGGCTCGAGTATCTGAGGAGCCGGTACGTGTTCGAGCTGTGAGGTCTCTCCGCATCGACAACCTGACAGGACGGCAGATGTCCGCTTCTCTACCCACCTTGTACGTCACCGACCTCGACGGGACGCTCCTCGGGAGCGACGCCCGGCTGTCCGCGCGCACGCGCGAGGGGCTCGCGCGCCTGCTCGACCGCGGCCTCAACCTGACCGTCGCGAGCGCGCGAAGCGTCGTCGCCATGCAGGTGATGCTCGAGGGGCTTCCGATGCCCCTGCCGGTGGTCGAGTTCCACGGCGCCTTCGTCTCGGACCTCGCGACCGGACGACACCTGGTCACGCACGCCCTCGAGCCCGAGGCGGCCCGTGAGGTCTTCGACACGGCGGTCGCCGCCCGGTGTCTGCCGCTGGTCTCAACGTTCGACGGTCGGTCCGACCGGCTCTACTACTCGGAGGTCCGGAACCAGGGCGTGCGGTGGTACGTCGAGGACCGCATCGAGAACGAGGACCCGAGGCTGACGAAGGTCGACGACGCGTCGGCGCACCTGTCGGAGGACGTGGTCAGTCTGACGATCATCGACAGACCCGCGGTGCTCGACGGTATCCAGAGCGCGCTTGCGGACCGGCTCGGGAGCGCCCTCTCCATGCACAGGTTCGCGAGCCTATACGCCGACGGGTGGGACTGGCTCACGGTCCACCACGCGCGCGCGACGAAGGACCAGGGCTTGGCCGCGATGCTCGAGCTGGCCGGGCTCGACGGGGTAGAGGTCGTCGCGATCGGTGACGGCGACAGCGACATCCCGCTCTTCCGCGCTGCGGACCGTGCCGTCGCGGTCGCCAACTCGACCGAGGGACTGCTCTCGGTGGCTACCGAGGTCATCGGTCCGAACACCGAGGACGGCGTCGTGGAGTTCCTCGAGAGGGAGTGGGACCGATGACCGACAGGAATCCTCGCTTCGACCCGCCCGACGCCGACTCCGTGCTCGACCACCTGGTCCGCTGGGCTGGCGAGCGCGAGGACGTTCGCGCGCTGATACTCACGAGCACGCGCACCGACCCCGAAGCGCGCACGGACGTCTTCTCCGACTTCGACGTCATCCTTGCCGTAACGGACATCCGTCCGTACTTCGCTGACCGTGCCTGGCTCAGCGAATTCGGTGACGTGCTGGTGCTCTATCGAGACCCGCTTCGAAACCGCGACGGCGGGCAGTCGTTCGCCTACATCACCCAGTACCGGGACGGTCTCAAGATCGACCTCACGGTGGCGACCGTGGGGGTCGTCAGGGCAATCACCGAGAGCGGTTCGCTCCCGGCCGACCTCGACGTGGGATACTCCGTCCTCCTCGACAAGGACGGGCTGACCGAGGGGATGGCGCTGCCCACGCGGAGGGCCTTCGTGCCCGAACGTCCGGGCGCCGAGGAGTTCGCGACGCTCGTGGAGGTCTTCTTTCACGAGGCGACCTACGTGGCCAAGCACCTCCGGCGCGGCGACCTCATGCCCGCGAAGTACTGTTTCGACCACGTAATGAAGCAGAAGAAACTCAGGACGATGCTCGAGTGGTACGTCGAGACCGAGCATGACTGGAGCCTGCCGGCGCGCGCGTACGGGAAGGGACTCCAGCGAAGGCTGCCGCCGGACGTCTGGGAGGCGCTCGAGCACACATACACGGGCGCGGGTACCGAGGAGAACTGGGACGCCCTGTGGGCCACGATGGCGCTCTTCCGTCGCGTCGCCCGCGAGGTGGCGGATAGGCTGGGGTTCGAGTACTCTGACGATCTCGACTCGCGGGTATGTGAGTATCTGGAGGACGTTCGCGCGCTTCGAATCCGACAGGAGACGGACTGACAAGGAGACCAACATGAAGGTCCTGCTGCTCGCCTGTGTTCTGTTCGCCGCCGTTGCCCCGGTCGCCGCCGGCGAGCGAGACGCGGCGGCCGCCGAGGAGACCCGGGTCGCGGTCCTGGAGGAGGAGGGCGCGGCGTCCTGCGAGCCCGCGGGTTGCGAACCGCTCGTCGAGCTGATGGTCGGCTCGTTCAGCAGCGCGGAGCAGGCTCAGGCCGACACCGCCTACTACGACATCCGCCTCGAGATGGTGCGCATCTGGCCGGAGCGCACCGACGCGCACTGGATGTACATCGAGCAGGCGGTCGCCGGACACACGGACGCTCCATACCGGCAGCGCGTCTACCGTGTGACGCAGGTCGAGGACGATCTATACAGGAGCGAGGTCTTCGCGCTTCCCGACCCGAAGTCGGTCGTCGGCGAGTGGCTCAGCCGCGACCCGCTGAGCGATCTTACTCCCGACGACCTCATCCCGCGCGCGGGGTGCGCGGTCTACCTGCGGCGCGACGAGTGCGGCGAGTATGCGGGCGCGACGATAGGGAAGGGATGCGCCAGTTCGATCGGAGAGGCCGCCTACGCGACCTCGGAAGTGCTGGTCGGACCCGACCGCATCGAGAGCTGGGACCGCGGGTTCGATGCCGAAGGCAACCAGGTCTGGGGCGCGGAGAAGGGGCCGTACGTCTTTCTTAGGGACGGCGTCGACAAGGCGCGGGGCACCATCCCGCGGTTCGACGAGCAGAAGCAGGCCGAGTAGGGGCGAGGACGCTCAACGAAGAACGCGCGGACCCTTGGGGCCCGCGCGTGCCTTCGTACCCGTGGCGCCCTCCCGGGCGCCCCGCTCTCCGGGTCGTACTACTTCGTCGTCGGTGCCGCCCGCCAGTCGTCTATCGGCTGCGCGGACTGCAGCTCGTTGACCAGGCTGAACTCGCCGGTCTGCGCGTTGAGTCTCCCTACGTACCACCACCAGTTCTCGTCACAGGTTCCGATCGGTACGTCGAGGACGTGCGTAAGGGTGTTGCCCGCGAAGATCTGCACCTGAGCGCCCGAGGTCACAAGCGTGCCCTCGCCGGTCCACTCGTGGACGGCGTAGACGTACTCGCCCTGGTACTCGGGCAGCAGGGTGACGGTCTCCGGACCGAAACTGAACATCTCGTCCACGTCCAGCTCCGCGTAGGGCTCGCTGGTCAGCGTTCCCTTGTCCCAGAACGCCACGTGGTAGTGGTCCGCGCCGACCGGCACCCACAGGTGCGAGTCCAGGTCGCGCGGCTCCTGTCCCCAGGTCAGGACGAACCGGTACTGATCGCCGTATACGGCCGCCGGCACGATGATGAGGTCCTGCTCGACGTCCGAGCCCGCCGCGACCGGGATCACCGTCGAGAAGGGCTGATAGCCCGAGGCCGAGGCCGTGATGAGCACGTTGTCGGACGGTATCACGTTCGAGACGGAGTAGACGCCCGACCCGTCGGTCGTGACCCCGGCGCCGTTGACGGAGACGGTGGCGTTCGGCACGCCGGCGCCGGTGGTCGCGTCCTCGAGCGTCCCGTGTACCGTGCTGAGGTTCTGACCCGAGACGCAGCCGGGAGCCGTCTCGACGGGTTCGATGAGCGCGAGGCCCAGGTCCTCACGCGTGGAGCATGGGCCGTCCATCTCGAGCAGTCTGACCACCTGCGTAGAGCAGTAGCCCTGCGCGAGGTAGACGCCGTCCTGAAGCTCCGCGAGCGTGTCGGTCGGGTCCAGCGGGTCGCAGTAGCAGATGTATAGCAGGATGGAACTCGAGCCCGGCGGGTAGGTGGCCGCCAGAACGAGCCCCGACAGCCTGGCCGCGAGCACCGATGATATGGAGCCGTCTTCGAGGTCACCGACCATGTCGGTGGCTTCCTCTGCGACGGCGCAGCGCAGCTGGTTCCAGGTCTTCTTCGGCACGGACACGACGCCGTGGATGCCGTCGATGGGAGACTCGCCGCCCATCCACGGGAAGAGGTCGTCCCAGAAGGACGGGACCGCCCCCTGCTCGGAGATGACGTCTTCCTTGTTGTAGGTGAACACGGTGGTCTGGTAGCCGGCGGTCCCGAGGGCGACGCCGCTGACCTTGTTCTCGCAGTCGTTGGCCACGCAGACGTACTCGACGCCCTGGACCGGTTCGGCGGTCAGGCCGTCGCGGACGCGCGCGTGGAACGTGCCGAGTTCGCCCATGTCTATCGTCACGAGCCCGTCCGCCCCTGACGTCCCGGTGCCTGCGACCCACTCACAGCTCTCTTCCGGATCGGTCGTTCCGGCGCCGCCGCAGCCCGCGATGACCGCGCACGTGATGAACAGGGCCGCCGCGAGCGCTCCGAATCCCACCTTCGTTGACAGCATCAACGCCTCCTTGCTGGCGCCCGCGCCTGTAGCGCGGGCATCTCCCAGGCTTCAAATGGTTTCGCGTGACCCTTCCCGAGCTTCACCTGGTTTCGAGTGACCCTTCCCGAGCTTCACCTGGTTTCGAGTGACCCTTCCCAGGCTTCGCTTCGTCTCGCGCTAGTCTCTAGCAAGTTGTCTTCCAGACCGTGTTCGGGCGACCGTTGCGGCCCTCGGGCGGTCGCTGTCGCGGCCCGCCAGCGCACTCGGTCCGGGAGCGCGCGGCAGGCGGGCGGGACCCTAAGGCAGCCTTGGAGCAACAAACGACTTGTCGGACGGTGGATTCGCGGCTACCCTGCACGCATGATCCACGACACGGTTCTGTCGACCATAGGCGGCACGCCGCTGGTGAGGATCAACCGCCTGGTCTCCGAGGGAGACGCCGAGGTGGTTGCGAAGCTCGAGTCGTTCAACCCCGGCGGTTCGGTTAAGGACCGCATCGCGCTCAACATGGTCGAGGAGGCAGAGAGGCGGGGCGACCTGTCGGCCGGGGACACCATAGTCGAGCCGACTTCGGGCAACACCGGCATCGGCATCGCGCTCGTCGCGGCGGTCAAGGGCTACGAGGCCGTGCTAGTGATGCCCGAGTCGATGAGCGTCGAGCGCCGCGCGCTCCTCAAGCACCTGGGCGCGCGCGTGGTCCTCACGCCCGCGGCAGGTGGAATGAGGGGCGCGGTCGACGAGGCCGAACGCCTCGCGGCGCAGCCCGGGCACTGCCGGCTCCGTCAGTTCGAGAATCCCGCCAATCCTGACGCGCACCGGAAGCACACCGCGCCCGAGATCGTGGACGCGCTCGAAGGTCGCGTGCCGGACCACTTCGTCGCCGGAGTCGGGACGGGCGGGACCATCTCCGGCGTGGGCGAGGTGCTCAAGCGTACGTATCCCGACTTGAGGACGGTCGCTGTCGAGCCGGAGCGTTCCCCGGTCCTGTCCGGCGGGGAGCCCGGACCTCACGGTATTCAGGGCCTCGGCGCCGGGTTCGTTCCCGGCATCTACGATGCCGCGCAGGTCGACGAGGTCGTGCGGGTCAGGGACGAGGACGCGCTCGAGACCGCCCGGGCGCTGGCGCGGAAGGAAGGCATCCTCGCGGGGATATCGTGCGGCGCGGCGATGTTCGTCGCGCTCGAAGTTGCACGACGCGCTGGGCGTGATAGTCTGGTCGTCGTCGTCCTTCCGGACACGGGCGAACGCTATCTGAGCACGGACCTCTTCAGGCAGGGCGAATGAGACCTCTCTTCATCGACGACATCGCAGCCATCAGGCGGAACGACCCGGCAGCCAGGAGCCTCGTAGAGATCTGGCTCTGCTATCCTACCCTGCACGCCATACTGATGCACCGCGTCGCGCACTGCCTTCATGTCAAGATGGAGATCCCGGTGATCCCGCGGTTCCTGTCCGTGATCAACCGGTTCATCACGGGCGTCGAGATCCACCCCGGCGCGAGTATCGGCCGCGGGTTCTTCATCGACCACGGAAGCGGGGTCGTCATCGGCGAGACGGCCGAGATCGGAGACAACTGCGTCTTCTTCCACGGCGTGACGCTCGGCGGCACGGGGCACCATCTTGACAAGCGCCACCCGACCATCGGGAACGGCGTCCTCATCGGCGCGAACGCGACCCTCCTGGGTCCGATCAAGGTGGGGGACGACGCGAGGATCGGGGCGACGGCCGTCGTCATCAACCGCGACGTCCCGCCCGGCTGCACGGTCGTGGGCGCCCCCGGGCGCATCGTCAAGCGCCGCGGCGCGCCTACCAGTGAGCCGCTCCCGGTCGCGCACTACCGGCACGGGCCGCACCAGCGTTTCCGGTAGGCTAGTGGGCACTGGCCAGCGGCAGTCTCTCCGGGGAACCTCCAGAACACGGGCAGACTTGCGGCGCCGGCTGTGCTATGCTGTCGGTGTGACATCGATGTTCCCTCCTTGCGGCGAAAGCCGCGCTCGAACCCCCAGTTCAGCAGGTGAGGACCGAGAGGTCCCCGCCCGAGAGGAAGGGAGGACCCCCATGTCAGCGAGTGAGAGCTCACTGCATCGAGTCCTGCTGTACGCGGCGCTCGCCCTTCTCCTTGTGGCGCTCGCGTCGCCCGCGCTCGCGGACGACGACGGGCAGCCGCTCGAGACGAAGATCATCTCGGCGACCGTCTACGGCCACCAGGCGCAGATGGTCCGGCGAGGTGAAGTGATGCTCGAGCCCGGCGCCGTCCAGCTGGTGTGCCGCGACCTGCCCGAGAGGTTCATCGAGAGCTCCCTTAGCGTCGAGGGCACGGGGCTCGAGGGCGCGCGCATCATCGGCATCGACCTCCGCAGGACCGAGAGGTCGGAGGTGGACTCGCCGCGCTACAAGGAGCTCGCAGCCGAGCTTCTGGAACTCGAGGCGGAGATGGAACGTCTTAGGATCCGCCACGAGGCCCTGGGCAAGCGCAAGACCCTCGCTTGGAAGATCAGCGAGTTCACGAGCGACGTAGGCAAGGAGCAGATGGCCGAGGGCGAGTTCGCGCCGTCCTACTGGGAGGGCGTGCTCGCGTTCTTCGAGAACGAGAACGTCTCGACGGCCGACCGCACCGAGGAACTCGAGCACGAGATGGAGGAGGTCGAGTCGAGACGCGCGTGGGTCCGCGCCGAGCTCAGGGCCATGCAGGTCGGGGAGGGGCCCGGCAAAGAGGTGGTCGTCGACTGCGAGACCGACAGCGGCGGCTCCCTGACCGTCGAGCTGACCTACCTGGTCCCCGACGCGACCTGGTACCCGGAGTACACGGTGCGTTACATCGAGCGCGACGACGAGGTCGAGCTGACCTACGCCGCGCGCATCTCGCAGGCGACGGGTGAGGACTGGAAGGGCGTATCGGCCGTGCTGTCGACGGCGACGCCGCACATCGGGGCCGCTCCGCCGGAACTCATCCCGCTCTATGTCGGAGGGACCACCGGGACCATCCGCGGCAGGGTCACCGATTCGAGCTCCGGGTCGCCGCTGCCATACGCCAACATAAGCGTTCTCGGAACGGCCTACGGCACCATCGCGAACAAGGACGGCGTCTACGCCATCGCGGACGTCCCGGCCGGCTCGCACAAGCTGCAGTTCTCCTACATGGGGTTCAGAACGCAGCGCAGGTCGCGCGTGCGCGTGAACGTTGGTCGCGTGACGAGACTGGACGTCGCGCTCGAGCCGGAGATGCTGGCCGCGGACGAGATCATGGTCATGGTGGACCGGCCGATGGTCGACGTCGAGGCTACGAGGACGACGCGATCCATGGACCGGGCGGGCGTGGTGTCGGAGGGCGAGCTGCATGTCCGCGGCGGCAGGACGGAGGATTTGAGCTACTACGTGGAGGAGCCCCCGTCGATCCCGCACGTCGAGGCCGAGGTCCTGGGCTCCGAGTTCGCCGCGAACCTCGTCATCCCGAAGGCGCTCGACCTCGACACCGGCGCCGAGCCGAGGCGCTCGCTGGTCGTGCGGCGGCGGATACCCGGCCGGTTCATCCTGCAGTCGGTGCCGAGGCTCTCCGAGCACGTGTTCGTCAGAGGCGAGCTGACGAACCCGCTCGACTTCCCGCTCCTGCCGGGCTCGGCCGAGACCTACGTCGAGACCGTCCCGGAGGGAGGGAGCGCGAAGATATCGAACTTCGTTGGCAAGGACCGCATAGAGGCCATCGCATCCGGCGAGAAGTTCGAGATGCACCTCGGCGTCGATCAGAACGTCAAGGTGGAGCACACCCTCAAGAAGAAGGAGATGCTCTCGAAGGCCGACGCACGCACGACGAAGGTCCGCTACACGTACCTGATCACGGCGGAGAGCTTCCGGCGCGGTCCGGCGGAACTGCACGTCGAGGACCGCGTGCCGGTCTCTACGATCAAGGAGGTCAAGGTCGACGACCTGGAGATCGTCCCCGAGCCTGACGAGCACACCGAGGAGGGTCTCTTGACCTGGAAGCTCGCGATGGAGCCCGGCGACAGGCGCGAGATCACGATCGAATACGTCGTCGAGTATCCTTCTACCATGTCCGCGAGGGCGCTCGGGCTCGAGGACTAGCAGGCTCCACGGAGTTCGTGGTATGTTCGAAGCCGCCGGGGACACGGTCGGCGCCAGAGCGGCGCCGACCGGACCCGGCGGTCGGCACGAGTGGGCGGGAGTCGCGCGACGGCGCCGGCGAGCGGCGCACTGTGAGGGCATCTGATGTCGTCTGTCGAGAAGGAGCGCGCGGTGGCGGGCATGGAGGAGGCGCGCGAGGCCTTCCTCGAGGCCTATCCGTCCTACGGAGAGACGGGCGCGATCGACGCGCTGCGCGCGAAGGACTACGCCAGGCTCGACGCGCTGGGCCACATCTACCTGGACTACACGGGCGGGAGCCTTTACGGCGAGAGCCAGCTCTCACGACACGTGCAGCTCCTGCGCGCCAACGTGTTCGGCAACCCTCACTCCCTCAACCCGACGTCGCTCGCGATGACCGACCTCGTCGAAAGAGCGCGCGGGCGAGTGCTCCGCTACTTCAACGCTCCGCACGAGGAGTACCTCGCGATCTTCACTCAGAACGCGAGCGGCGCTCTCAGGCTCGTTGGCGAGGCGTATCCCTTCACCGAGGACTCGAAGTTCCTGCTGACCTTCGACAACCACAACTCGGTGAACGGCATCCGCGAGTTCGCGCGCGCGAAGGACGCCGGGACTGTCTACGTCCCGATGGAGCTGCCCGAGATGCGGGTCGACGAGGAGAGGCTCGCGTGTCTCCTCGAGGAGCCCGGTTCAGGAGCCAACCTCTTCGCGTATCCCGCGCAGTCCAACTTCTCCGGCGTGCAGCATCCTCTCGAGTGGGTCGAGCGGGCGCACGAGCAGGGGTGGGACGTCGTTCTCGACGCGGCGGCGTTCGTCGCGACCAACAGGCTCGACCTCGACCGCTGGAAGCCCGACTTCGTGCCCGTGTCGTTCTACAAGATGTTCGGGTTCCCCACGGGCGTCGGCTGCCTTCTGGCGAGGCGGGACGCGGTGGCCAGGCTCAGGCGGCCGTGGTTCGCCGGCGGCACCATCACGGTGGCGTCCGTGCAGGGGGACCGCTACTACCTGCACGACAGCGAGGCCGCCTTCGAGGACGGCACGCTCGACTACCTGTCGCTGCCCGCGGTAGAGGCCGGCCTGGACCACCTGTGCTCCGTCGGTCTCCCGAGCATCCACAAGCGCGTAACGTCGCTGACGGGCTGGACACTCGAGCAGCTTTCCGCTCTCAGGCACAGCAACGGCCGCCCGGTCCTGCACGTCTACGGGCCGCTGGACACGCACATGCGCGGCGGCACGATCACGATGAACCTCTACGACCCCGACTGCGACTTCTTCGACCATCGGGTCATCGAGAGCGAGGCTGCGCACTCCCGCATCTCGCTTCGAACGGGCTGTTTCTGCAATCCGGGCGGCGGCGAGCTTTCGCTGGGCATCTCGCGAGACGAGCTCAATACCTGCTTCGCCCAGCCGCAGGAGCGGCTGACCATTGATGACTTCCGCCACTGCATCGACGGTAAGAGCACCGGGGCGGTCCGCATCTCGTTTGGCATCGCGAGCAACTTCGCGGACGCGTACCGATTCATCGAGTTCGCACGCACGTTCGTGGACAGACCAGCGGGCCGGTAGCGAAGAGCCGCCAGGCCGCACCATCCGGCACCCCCAGCATTCCGGGCCCGAGTTCCGCAGGGCTCTCACGAGGAGGACCTTTGGACGTCCGCGTCTACAGGGACAGCGACGAGCAGGCCGTCGTCGAGCTCTGGAACCGCATCAACCCGGACCCCTCACCGTGGAACCTCCCACGGGACGACATCGCGAGGAAGCTCCGCGTACAGCGTGAGCTCTTCATCGTGGCCGAGATCGACGGGGTCATAGTCGGCACGGCGATGGGCGGCTGGGACGGCCACCGCGGGTGGGTCTACTCTGTCGCGGTCAGCCCGGACCACCGCAGGGAGGGGATAGGGACCGCGCTCATGCGCCGCGTGGAGCGCGACCTCGAGCTCATGGGTTGTCACAAGCTCAACCTGCAGGTACGGGGCTCGAACGTGAAGGCGGTCACCTTCTACGAGAGCCTGGGCTACTCGACCGAAGACAGGGTCAGTATGGGGAAGCGACTCGAGGAGGACCTCGGATGAGCGACATGGTCGGCTACTGCGGGTACAGGTGCCACCTCTGCGCGGCGCGGTCGGAAGACCCGGCCGTGCGGCAGAGGCTCGTGGACGGTTGGCGGAAGTTCTTCGGGCACGAGAACTACACGGCCGAGAACGTCAGGTGCGACGGGTGCCGTTCCGACGGTCGCGTAGCCGACCAGGAATGCAAGGCTAGGCCGTGCGCGGTGGAGCGGAAGGTCGACAGCTGCACCTCGTGCGACGACTTCCCCTGCGAGAAGATGCGCAACCTGATGGCGACTGGCGCCGGGATGCTCGTCTGGTGCTACCCGAAGACCGCTCACATCACGAAGGAGGAGTACGACCTCTGCATGCGGCAGTTCGACAGCATGCCGGGGCTCGTCAGGGCTCTGGCCGAACGCGGGAGGCTGCCGGAGTGGCTCACCGGGGGCATTCCGGACGACGAGGAGTGACGGTGGGAGCGGACGGGGTCCACGAGGGCATCCGCCGGATCGTGAGGATGATCCCGGCGGGCAAGGTCGCAACGTACGGTCAGGTCGCCGCGATCGAGGGCAAGTGCACGCCGCGGATGGTCGGTTACGCGATGGCGGGCATTCCGGCGGGCAGCGACGTCCCCTGGTACCGGGTCATCAACAGCCGAGGGACCATCAGCTTCCCCGCGGGGAGCGACGGCCATGAGACACAGCGCGCGCTGCTGGAGTCAGAGGGTGTTGAGTTCGATGAGCGAGGGAAAGTGGACCTCAGCCGATTCGGTTGGGAGGGACCCGGTGTGGAGGCGTGACGGGCCACGCGGGCGTGGAATGGTTGCGCGCGGCGGGCGGCCGTGTGCTATACTCCCGCGTCTTTCGTCACAATAGGAGGTGCACATGTCGAAGTCCCCTGCCGCCGCGCTGGAGCACGCGCGGAAGTCTCGCGATGAGATACTGGCAGAACTCCGCGAGTTCCTTAGCATCCCTTCGGTCTCCGGAAACCCGAAGGGGCACGCGGACATCAAGCGCGCGACGGAGTGGTTGTGCGACCGGCTGCGGAAGCTGGGCATGGAGCGTGTCGAGGCGCTTCCCACCGGCGGTCATCCTGTTGTCTACGGCGAGAATCTGTCGGCCGGCGACTCCGCGCCGACCGTCCTTCTGTACGGCCACTACGACGTCCAGTCCGCGGCGCCCCTAGGCGACTGGCACTCCGACCCGTACACGCCCGTTGTACGCGGAGACCATCTCTACGCGCGCGGCTCGTCCGACAACAAGGGCCAGATCATGGCCTGTGTCGGGGCCGTTCAGGCCGCGATGAAGGCGGGTCCGCTGCCCGTCAACGTCAAGTGGATCGTGGAGGGTGAGGAGGAGCTGGGCTCTCCGAACTTCGCGGGTTTCCTCGAGCAGTACCGCGACAGGCTGGACGGCAGTTTTGTGCTCAACCCCGACGCGGGGATGCTCGGTCCCGAGACGCCGACGATCTACTACGGCCTGCGCGGGATGTACATCTGCAAGCTGCGTGTGTTCGGACCGGCGCGCGACCTGCACTCCGGCGCGTACGGCGGCGTGGTCCACAATCCGATCCACGCGCTCTCACACATGATCGCCGGCCTTCACGACGACGACGGCCGCGTCACACTCGACGGCTTCTACGAGAGGGTTCGAGAGCTGACGGCTGAGGAGCGCGCGGAGATGGCGAAGCTGCCGAGGGACGAGGCCTCGTACCTCGAGCAGTCCGGCGTCAGCAAGCTGTGGGGCGAGCCGGGTTTCACGCCGGTCGAGCGCGAGGGCGCGCGGCCCGCTGTCGACGTCGTCCACATCCTCGCCGGCAGTCCGAAGTCCGCGATTCCGGCGGAGGCCAACGCGATCGTGACGGCCCGACTAGTGCCCGACCAGGATCCTGACGAGATCCAGGACGGGTTGATGAAGCACTTCGAACAGCACATAAGCTCGACTGTCAGCTGGGAGGTCGAGGACTGCGAGGGTTTCCCAGCGTCGCTCACCGACCGCAACAGCCCCGCCGTGCAGGCGCTCTCGAAGGCCATGGTAGAGGTCTGGGGAAAGGAGCCGCTCTTCTGCCGGAGCGGCGGGAGCATCGCGGCGGTAGGGCAGCTGCAGCAGATCCTTGGGCTGGACTCGGTACTGACCGGGTTCGCGCTTCCGGACTCGCAGATGCACGGCCCCAACGAGAAGCTACACCTGCCGACGTGGGAGAGGGGCATCGAGGCGCTAGTCCACTTCCTGTACTACCTGGCCGAGTAGCGTTCGGTGTCCGGCCGGGCCCCGAGAGGGCTTTCGGCCGGCAGCGCGGCGGCAGGCCGAGTCACCTAGAGACGACTGACGACCCTCCGGAAACCACCCCCGGGGGGTCCTCTATGCCCTTCACCGCTGCCTGTTTCCCTGCTATCATTGACGGGTTTCCCGGGCTGTGGGGGCACCACGCCAGTGGCGGGGCGCTCCCGCCGTCCCGCCGTCAACCGTCATGCAGTCGGTCACAGAGAGACTTCAGCACGCTAGGAGAAGGGTATGTCCATCGTCCTGAACGGGTATGACCTGACCGTCGAGAAGCTGGTTCGTATCGCGCGACACGGTGAGAAGGTGGAGGTGGCGCCGGAGGCGTGGGAGAAGATCAAGGTCTGTCGCGCCATGCTCGAGGAGAAGATCGTCGCTAAAGAGATCATGTACGGGGTCAACACCGGGATCGGGGAGTTCTCCGAGGTCGTGCTGGACGACGAGCAGACGAAGCAGTTCCAGAAGTACCTCATCTACAACCATGCCGCCGGCATAGGCGACCTCGCGCCGATCGAGTACGTGCGCGGCGCGATGGCCGGGCGAGTGAACGTGCTCATCAAGGGCAAGTCCGGCTGCCGTCCCGAGATCGTAGAGACTCTCGTCGCGATGCTCAACAAGGGCGTTACGCCGGCCGTCTGCCAGAAGGGCTCCGTCGGCGCGTGTGGCGACCTTGCGCCGATGTCGCAGATCGCGCTCCTGATGATGGGCGAGGGCGAGGCGTTCTTCGAGGGCGAGCTGCTGTCCGGGCGTGAGGCCCTCGACCGCGCAGGCATCCCCGTGCCGGGTCTCAAGGCGCGCGACGGCCTCGCGACCATCAACGGGTCGAACCTCCTGACGGCCATGAGCGCGATACACCTCTATGACATGAACCGCTGGCTCAAGCAGGCCGAGATCGCGTGCGCGATGACGCTCGAGGCGCTCTACGCCAACATGAAGCCCTACGACACGCGTCTGCACGAGGTGCGCGGCTTCTCCGGCGCCGTCCGCAGCGCCCGCGCCATCCGCATGTGCATCGAGGGCAGCGACCTCGTGACGGGCAAGATGAAGGTCAAAGTGCAGGACGCCTATTCGATGCGCTCGACGCCGCAGGTCATCGGCGCCGCGCACGACGCCGTGGCCTACGCGAAGAGCCAGGTCGAGATCGAACTCAACGGTATCGGCGACAACCCGATCTTCTTCCCGGAGCACCAGCTGACGCTGACGGGCGCCAACTTCCAGGGCTCGCCCGTGAGCGTGCCGATGGACATGGCGGGCGCCGCCATCACGATGGTCTGCGTGCTGTCGGAGCGTCGCCTGAACCGCCTGACGAACCCGGCGCTGTCGATAGGCCTGCCGCCGTTCCTGACGAAGGGCGCGGGCATGATGTCGGGCATGATGCTGAGCCAGTACACCTCGTGCATGATGATAGTCGAGAACAGGATCCTCTCGGCGCCGGCGAGCATCCAGTCGATCCCCGCCGCGGCCGACCAGGAGGACTTCGTCTCGATGGGCATGAACACGGCCATCAAGAACGGACAGATCCTGGACAACGCCAACGGCGTCCTGGGCATCGAGTTCATGGCCGCGGCGCAGGCGCTCGACTTCCGCGACTTCACGCCGGGCAAGGGCGTCACGACGGCGAAGGACGTCGTCCGGAAGCACGTCGAGTTCCTGGACGAGGACCGTCCGCTCTACCCGGACCACACGGTCATGCAGAACCTCGTGAAGTCGTGCGAGATCCTCGAGACCGTCGAGGAGGCCGTGGGGAGTCTGGAGTAGGGAGGCGGGAGGGCCTGAGGCGCGCAGGAGCCGGGGCCGCCGGCTTCGGGTGCCGGGGCCGCGACAGGGGAGGGCCGGAGGCGCTCCCAGTAGAAGGAATGAACGGGGCGGGCCACAGGGTCCGCCCCGATGCCGTACCGCACGGTAGTGCTGCGAGGCCCCGACGGCGAGGTGTACTGGGGTGTACACCTCCCGCCCTCAAGAAATTCCCGTCGCGTAACTTCCACAAGGGCAGCAACTTGCCACCTCTCCCCCGCTCCTCCTAACTGTATTAGTTGACATATACACCAATACGGTCTACAATGGTCCATGTGGGACATGAGCGCGGCGGCATCCCGGGGCCGGTTCCCGGGGCGAGGAGGAAGGACCATGAGACGGAGCACCATGACCATCACGGCACTGGCGATGGCGCTGGCGGTGGTGCTGGGCACGCCGGCAACCGGCTGGGCCCGCACTGAGATCGCGAGCCTGGGCCACGGCCTGTGCTGCTTCGACCTCGGACTGCGGGTCACGCTGAGCGTCAACGGGGGAGAGCTGCGAGGTTCCCTCGAGTTCTCGGGACGCGAGCTCGTCTGCCTGACGCTGGGTCCTGAGGACGCCGTAAGGTGGGGAGTGCCCATCGTCACCATCGTCACTGAACTCCAGAACGCGCGGACGGACCGGCTCGTGTCGAGCCGCGGCACTACGAGGGTGAGGTAACAGCACATGCTGATCGTCGTCGATCCACACAGCGGAGTCCCGGTCTACCGACAGCTGATGGATCAGATCAAGTTTCACATCGCGAGCGGCGTCCTCAAACCCGGGGATGAGCTCCCGTCGACGCGCGGACTCTCGGCCGAGCTGGGGGTCAACCCGATGACAATCAGCAAGGCCTACAGCTACCTCGAACGAGACGACGTCGTCGAGCGAAGGCCGGGCAGGCCGCTCGTAGTCAAGGCCGTCGCCAACGGAGACCTCGACGACCGCCGCATGGAGCAGCTTCGTGCGAGCCTGTCCGCGTCGGTGACGATCGCGCACCAGCTGGACGTGACTTCCGAGGAGGCCGTGAGACTCTTCGAGAACATGCTCGCGGAGCGGGGTGGCGCCGGCGAGGAGGCGGGGGAGGACAACGATGCTTAGGAAGAGACAGCAGAGAGGCTTCATGTGGGCCGCGGCCATCGCGTTCGGTCTCACCGCCGTCGTCAGCTGGTGGAACGTGCTGGAGGACGGCCCCGGGAGCACGGGCGTCATCGCGCCGATCGGCTTCACCATCGCGGCCTTCATCTGGCTCGGGAACGTGCTCGCGGCCGAGTACGTCGCCAAGCGAACCGAGGGGAACGACAAATGAGCGTGCTTGCGTTCGAGGGAATACACAGGGCGTACGAGGACGGCGAGGACGTGCTTGCGGGCGTCGGGTTCGCCGTAGACAAGGGCGACGTTGTCGGGCTGCTCGGGAAGAACGGTGCGGGGAAGACGACGCTCATTCGCATAGCCATGGGGATGCTCGTGCCGCAGCGCGGGTCCGTGCGCGTCTTCGGCCTCGACCCGCGCGAGCGTCCCCTGGAGGTCAAGCGCCGCGTCGGCTACGTCTCGGAGGACCAGATCCTCCCGCCGTTCCTGACCGTCGCCGAGGTGGTCGACATACATCGCGGGCTGTTCCCGTCGTGGGACGACGGTATGGCGTCGGAACTGGGAAGTCGCTTCGGACTCGACCCCGCCGCTCGCATCAAGAAGCTCAGCAAGGGGCAGGCTCGTCAGGTCGCGCTCATGTGCGCGGTCGCGCACCGGCCTGAGCTGCTGCTCCTGGACGAGCCCGCGGGCGGTCTCGACCCCGCGGCGCGGAGAGAGTTCCTCGAGACCTCGATACAGCTTCTGAACGAGGAGGGCACGACCATCCTCTTCTCGTCCCACTACATGCAGGACGTCGAGCGAATGGCGGGACGTGTCGTGATGCTCCACGACGGCGGCGTGCTCATCGACGACGAGCTGGACGCGCTTCGAGAGGCACACACGCTCGCGGTCGTGCCGGGCGGGTCCGGCGTCACGAGTGACCGCGTCCGGGCCATCGAGGGCTGCCTTGGTGTCCGCGGGCGTTCGGACGGGCTGCATGCCGTCTTCGCGCTGCCGCCGGAGGAAGCCTGCGGCCGTGTAAGGAAGGAGCTCGGAGCCGAGGCCAGCTGCCGGAGCATCGCGCTCGAGGACATGTTCATCGAACTCGCGGGAGGTCAGGGATGAACTGGGTGCTGACGAGGCGTGACGCGGCCCTGAGATACGTCGGGCGCTGGGTTTTCGTCGGGCCGCTCGTCACGCTGACCTTCATGGGCGTGATCGCGAGCATCCGCTTCTCGAACGGCCCGGCGGGACGGACGCCGCTCGATGTCCCGCTCATCGTGCTGACGCTATGGGTCCCGGCTGCAATATACACGTGGGTGACCGCGTCGGAGCGGCGCTGCAGCCGCTTCGACATGGAGCTTCCTATCGCGTCGCGCGAGCTGTGGACGGCTCACACGGCCGCTCTGCTGCTCGCCGGGTTCATCGTGCTCGCGGCGACGGCGGCGACTCTGCTCCTCGTGTCGTGGGCCGTCGGCGTGTGGGCGGGGCTTTTTCCTCCGGTCTACGAGTTCGGCGACCTGGCCCTGGCGGTGCCCGTCGTTGCAGTGCTCCTACTGAGCGTGGCGCTTGCGCAGAGCGTTTCGCCCTCGCTCGAGCGCGTTCGCGGAGGGCCCCGTGTCGTGCTGGCGATCGTCGCGGGCATCTTGGCTGGCTACCTCGTCTGCCTGTTGCTCGCGATCATACCTCTGGCGGTCAGCCTCGTCCCGGCGGCAGTCGCCGTCTGGTTGTTGTGGCGCACGCGCGACACGCTTCCGGGGACCTTCGTCGTCGCTCCGCTCGCGCCTGACTGGTTCGGGCGCGGTGCGCGGCGGGGACCACCCTCGGTCGGGGATGCCGCCCGCGCGGTGACACTGGGTATGACGGCGGCGGAGTGGCGCGCAGCCACCCCGGCTCGCGGAGCCCTCGGGCGAGCGTGGGCGCTACTCTTCATGGTCTTCCGCAGCACGACGAAGATGCCCGTCGCGCCCATAGTCGGCCTGCCGCTTCTTCTCGCGGCCGGGTTGGTCATGTCCGGAGTGATCGGCGACGCGGTCAGGGGCGACGACTCGATACGGTTCTCGATGCTCTTTCTCATCTCCTACATGCTCCTGTCGTTCACCGGCCTTCCGCCGCGCAAGCTGCACGTCGTGGACGCGCTCCCGGTCTCGCGTCGCGCGCTATTCGCCCTGATGTTCCTGCCCTACGTGGCGACCGTGGGGCTCGGTTACGGCGCCGGGAGGCTGGTCGCCGACCGCGTGGAGGACCGCAGCGAGCTAGTCAGTTTCATCGAGAGGGACGGGCACCAGTTCGTCTCGGCTCCGCTCAGATACGGGGCGGTAGCCATGGACGGAACAGCCCCCGAGGCGGTCGCTCCGTGGGGCGAGTCTCACGAGGTGTGGTCGACCCCTGTCTGGGGCGACGCCGGACCCCTTGTGCACTCGAGGTTCAGCACGCCGCCGGGGAGTTCCGCGGAGTTCGTCGCGTGGCAGATCAGCCGCGCGGTGGCCGACGTCTACGGCAGGGACATCGACCCCGAACTGGTGCGCGAGCGCTATCTGACCGTGGACGCGAGCGGCGAGGTGGGTCTCAGGGGCGGAGAGCTGACACTGGCCGCCGACCACCCGAAGTGGAGCGTCCGGCCGTTCGCGCCGGTCTTTCCGGTAATGATGCTGCTGGTCTGCGGGTTGTGGTTGCTCGCCCTGGCCCTCTATCTGCGGACGCTGCGCCCCGGCTTCAGAGAGAAGCAGAAGCGAGGAGCATTCTGGTGGGGGATGGTCGCCCTGATGGCGCTCCACGTATCGCAGTTCGTCGTTATCTTCAAGGGCGGTGTCGGACACTGGACGCTGTCCGGCGCCCTGATGGTCGCCGTGCGTGAGCTCGCGAACCGGCTCCCTGGAGGGTCGTTCACCGTGTGGCTGCTGTGCGGCGTCCTGCTCTACGGCCTGTACCGGATGGCGGAGTCCCGCTTCCTCCAGGTCGAGTCGCTGCCCGGCGACGATATGAGGATCTCACTGATAGAACGTCCCATAGGCGCGGCGGGGTCCGAGGGGGCCTACGCGCGCTAGCCTCGCAGAGAACAGGAGGGACATCTTGCGCACTTGTGCCGCAACGGCTCCTCTCGCGGCAATGCACCCGGCCCGGCGCCTCGCGCTCGGCTCGACGCTCGCCGTCGCGGGGGGTGCGACGGTCTTGTTCGCGCACCTTTTGGGCTGGACGGAACTCGCCCGGCCCTGGAGCTTCATCATCGGTTTCAGCAGTGGTCTCTCCGCCGGCATCGGCGTGCCCCTGTGCGTATGCGGGCTTGCGAGAATGTCGAGGAGATAGGGGCGGTTCGGAAGCCCCGTGAAACGGTCCAGCCGGGTCGCCGTGTGTGCCCGGTCCCGCGCTCCGGAAGCACACCTCCGGCCCGGCTGGCCGTGTGACACGAAATCCCGCATATGCTAGACTATGCGGGCGGTTTCCCCGCCGCGGGGACGCCGCCCGTTTCGCACATCTCGAGGCACAACACGTTCCGGAGGGAGCACAATGGGGCTTCTGGCCTGGATCATCTTCGGGGCGCTCGCCGGATGGGTGGCGAGCATGATAACCGGCCGGCAGCAGGGATGCTGTCTCAACGTGGTCGTGGGGGTCGTGGGCGCATTCGTCGGGGGCCTGATCGTCCAGCTCGCGTTCGGCCAGCGTCCATACTTCGGCTTCAATCTGGCGAGCTTCGCCGTGGCCGTCCTCGGGGCGGTCATCCTCATCGCCATCGCGAGCATCGCGACCCGGCCGCGCTGGTAGTGGGTGCGCGGCGACCTCGTTCGCCCGCGACCGAACCGCGCGATGACCGTCCCCTGGGGACGGCGCGGACCCGCGCGTCACGCGGCAAGGCCATCGGACGACGCATCAGGCAAGGAGAACGCACATGAGGACTCTGATCGCGCTCGCCGCTCTGCTGGCGGTCGGGCCGTTCGCAGGGAGCGACGCACTTGCGGGACCGCCCGCCGACCTCGCGGGCGCGCAGGCCATCCAGTTCACGGTCGACAACAACTTCACGGTCAGCGCCTTCCAGGGGCAGATGATCTCGTACCAGCGATTCCTCACGGACAAGCGCGCGGTCCGGCTGGCCGCCGGGCTCTATCTGGACAGGACGGACAGCGACGTCTCGAAGACCTACGACGACGACATCGGAGAGAGGGAGCTCCTAAACTGGGACAACAGCTTCACGGTCAAGGCCCAGTATGTGTTCTACCGGGGAGACGGCGCCGTGCGGTACTTCTGGGGCGCGGGACCGAAGGTGACGTACGGGAACTCGCGCAGCGAGACCTCGTCGAGCCGCTACGAGGCCGGGAACGTCGAGTTCATCCTCTACGGGTACGATAACGAGTCTTTCGGCGCAGGGTTGCAGGGGTTCTGCGGCGTCGAGTGGTTCATCAACGACCTGTTCTCGCTGCACGCGGAGTACGCCGTGTCTGCTATGTACACCTGGACGCGGCGGTTCGAGGAGCGAGCTGAGACCTGGGACCCGGAGTCCTACGAGAGCTACACGTCGGAGAGGCGCTCGCCTTCTTTCAGTTCCGACGGCGTGCGGTTCGGTCTCTCGGCCCGATTCTAGAGGGAGACCGGATGGAGCGAGAGCGGCTCGTGTCGGAGCTGGCGGACGCCATCGATGAGCTTCGGCGCGACCACACGGTTCGCGTCGCGGTGGACGGCGTGGGTGCGTCCGGGAAGACGTTCCTGGCAGACGAGCTGGCTACTGCGCTGATCGCGCGCGGAAGGAAGGTGATCCGCGCGTCCATCGACGGCTTCCACAGGCCGCGCGAGATGCGACACGCGCGCGGGAGCACGTCGCCCGAGGGGTACCTCGACGACTCGTTCGACTACGGGGCGCTCGCGGAGCGTCTGCTCGAGCCCCTTGGACCGGGCGGTAGCGGGCGCTATAGGACCGCCGTCTTCGACTTCAGGTCGGAGTCCGCGGTCGAGTCTCCGGAACTGACGGCGGCTCCGGGCACCGTGCTGGTCTTCGATGGCGTATTCGTACTCCGCGATGAACTTGTGGGCCACTGGGACTTCGCCGTGTTCGTCGACACCGGCTTCGACGTTACACTGGAACGGGCGCTCGAGCGCGACGTACGGCTGTTCGGCAGTCGGGAGGCCACTCGAGAGAGATACGAGCGGCGCTACATCCCGGGCGAGCGGCTCTACCTCGAGCGGTGCAGGCCGCGCGAGCGCGCGAACGCCGTCGTGGCGAACGACGAGCCTGCCGACGCCGGGCTCGAGTGGCGGAACAGGCAGGGGTCCGAGAAGGCGGGGGGTAACCGACGTGGGTAGTCCGATCGAGCAGATGATGGCGCGGAAGTCCATCCGCAAGTACACGGACGTCGACCCGGGCGAGGACGTGGTTGAGACGATCGTCCGCGCGGGCCAACAGGCGCCGTTCGCGGCGCAGCTGGGAAGCGTTCTGCTCTCGCGCGACCGGAAGAAGAACCCGTTCGCGGCGCCGCTCAACTTCACCGTGTGTGTCGACGCCTACCGTCTCGAGAGTGTGATGGAGCGCCGCGGCTGGAGGATGGTGACGAACGACCTGTCGCTCCTGCTCTTCGGCATCCAGGACGCGTGCTACATGGCCGAGAACATGGTCAACGCCGCCGAGGACCTGGGTCTGGGCAGCTGCTTCATCGGCCGCACGCCGTACCGTGCGCGCAAGGTCATAGAGAAGTACGACCTGCCGCCGAGGGTATTCCCTCTGGTCGAACTCGTGATGGGCTACCCGGCCGAGGACCCGCCGCCGCGGCCGCGCTACCCGCTCGCGGCGCACCTGCACGAGGAGCGCTACACGCGGTTCACGGGCGGGAGCCTCGATGAGGCGATGAGAGTGATGGATGAGGGCTACCTTGCTCAGGACTACTACCGCCGAGCCGGCTACATGGTACCGCTCGAGGGCGACCAAGAGGAGACGTTCACGTTCGACGACTACAGCTGGACAGAGCACATGGGACGCAAGTGGGGCCAGTGGTTCGGTGAGCCGGGCGAACTGCTTGAAGAGCTCGCCGCCTGCGGATTCCACGTCGGGCCCGGAGAGGGAGACGAATGAGAAGGCTGACGGCATTCGCGGTGTCCACGGTCGTACTGATGATGCTGGCGGCGTGCGCGACCGTCCCGATCACCGGCAGGAAGCAGATATCTCTGGTGCCGCAGGCCGACCTCATCGGCATGGCGGCGCAGGACTACCAGCAGTTCGTGTCGGAGGCGACGCTCTCGGACGACAACGGCGACAGGCAGATGGTAACGCGCGTGGGCACGAGCGTCGCCAACGCGGCGGCCGAGTTCATGCGAGAGCACGGCATGGACTACGAGCTTCGCAACTACCAGTGGGAGTTCCAGCTGGTGGAGGACGAGGCCGTCAACGCGTGGTGTATGCCGGGCGGGAAGATCGTCGTCTACTCCGGGCTCCTTCCCGTCGCGGAGACCGAGGAGGGCCTGGCGGTAGTTGTGGCGCACGAGGTGGCGCACGCGCTCGCGAACCACGGCGGCGAGAGGATGAGCCAGCTGCTGCTGGCGAACCTGGGCGGAATGGCTCTCTCCAAGGCGCTCGAGGAGAAGCCCGAGGAGACTCAGGACCTTGCCATGCTCGCATACGGGGTCGGAGCGCAGGTGGCCGTGCTGCTTCCGTACAGCAGGCAGCACGAGTCGGAGGCCGACCACATCGGGCTCATCCTGATGGCGAAGGCGGGCTACGATCCCCGAGCGGCCGTGTCTTTCTGGCGGCGCATGTCTGCCCAGAGCGAGGGGGAGCCGCCAGAGTTCCTGTCGACCCATCCGTCACACTCGACCCGCATCGAGGACATCAACGCCCTGATGCCCGAAGCCGTGGCCATCTACGAGGGGCGATAGGCCGGGCTAAGGTGACAGACAGAAGCGAACGACCTGAGCGGGCCGCGATCAGAACGCGCGTAGCATCCGGAGGATACGACCACTGCGCAACGCCGGGAAGGCACGACTCACTGAAGGACGTGTCGCACCACTGCTCCTGCGCCTGACGGCGCCGATGGTCCTAGGCATACTCGGCATCCACGTGTTCAACCTGGTGGACACGTTCTTCGTCGGGCGCCTGGGCACCGAGGCGCTCGCCGCGATGAGCTTCACGTTCCCCGTCATCTTCGTCGTCGGCGGCGTGTCGCTCGGCGTAGGACTCGGGGCGTCGGCCGTCGTGTCGCACGCCATCGGCGAGGGGGACTGGCACAGGGTCCGGAGGTTGACGACCGACAGCCTGTCGCTCGGGCTTCTCATCGTGACGGGGCTCATCATCCTGGGGCTTCTGACCGTCGATCCGGTCTTCAGGATGCTCGGGGCGAGCGACGAACTGCTTCCTCTCATCAGGTCGTACATGCTCGTGTGGTATCCGGGCGTGATCTTCGTCGTGATACCAATGGTCGGGAACAACTGCATCCGCGCGACCGGCGACACGCGGACCCCAAGCCTGATCATGGTGCTCGCCGCGCTTGTCAACGGCACGCTGGACCCCTTGTTCATCTTCGGGATCGGTCCGTTCCCAAGGCTCGAGCTCGCGGGCGCGGCGCTCGCCACCGTCATAGGGCGCTCCATCACGTTCACTATCGCGCTGATCATCCTGGCCCGCCGCGAGAAGATGCTGACGCTCGAGTTCCCCGGGTTCGCGGAGGTCCGGCGGTCGTGGAGGTCGATCCTCCAGATCGGCGTCCCCGCGGCGCTCACGAATCTGCTGGTGCCCGTCGGCATCGGGGTGATAACCCGCATCGTCTCAGGGTACGGCGCGGCCGCCGTCGCCGGGTTCGGTGTCGCATCGAGGATCGAGACCTTCGCAATGACGCCGGTGATGGCGTTGAGGAGCGTGATCGCGCCGTTCGTCGGACAGAACTGGGGTGCGCGGCTTCACGACAGGCTGAGGAGAGGCGTGTCGGTTAGCGCGGGTCTGGCGCTCGCGTGGGGCGCGTTCGTGTGGGTCGTCCTGCTCCTGACCCGCAGGCACATAGCCGCGGTGTTCAACGAGGCGCCCGATGTCGTGGAGACGACGGCGCTCTACCTGGCCATCGTCCCCGCGGCGTACGGCCTCCGCGGGATGCTCTTCCTGTCTACGGGCACGCTGAGCGTCCTGAGGAAGCCCATCGACGCGGCGCTGCTCATGCTTCTGCAGGTCTTCGTGCTCTACGTGCCGCTGGCGCTGCTCGGTTCACAACTGCTGGGTCTCCTGGGCGTGTTCGGGGCCGCGCTCATCGCGCACGCGGTGGCCGGAGCGGCCGCGTACCTGTGGACTAGACGGGCCATGGCGCTGAGACGCGACGAGCACGAGGCGCCCGGCCTGGTGGAGGGCTGATGCCCGGACTGCACGTTCACATCGTCGAAGAGCCCGAGCGGCTGAACGAGCTGCTCTCGCTTCTGGACGATGGAGTGCGCGTCACGACGGGGAAGGAGCATCCCGAGCGCGCGACTTGCGACATCCTGGTGGCGGGCGTGCCGGAGCCCGCGATCGTCGAGGAGAACGAAGGCCTCAAGGCGCTCGTCATACCGTGGTCCGGAGTTCCGAACAGGACGCGCGCGCTGATGGGGCGTTTCCCCGACGTCGCGGTGCACAATCTTCATCACAACGCGCTGCAGGTCGCCGAGATCGCCATGGCGCTGCTGCTCGCGGCGGCGAAGTGGATAGTGCCGCTCGACGCCTCGCTCCGGCGCGACGACTGGTCGCCCCGGTACGGGAACACTCCCATCGTGCTGCTGCGCGGCAAGCGCGCGGTCGTGCTGGGCGCCGGCGCGATCGGCGGGCTCATCGCCGGCATGTGCGAGGGGATGGGGGTCGAGCCCACACTGGTCGGGCGCGAGGGCAGGCCGGCAGAGGGCGGCGCCCGAGGGGCGAGGTCCATAGACGAACTGGGAGATCTCCTGCCCGTCGCAGACGTCCTCTTCGTATGCCTGCCGCTGACCGAAGAGACCAGGGGCCTGATAGGAGAGGACGAGCTGGCAGCGCTCCCCGGCCAGTGCGTCCTCGTCAACGTAGGACGCGGCCCCGTCGTCGACGAGTCGGCGCTCTACCACGCGCTCAGGGACGGGACTCTGCATGCGGCGGGGCTCGACGTCTGGTACAATTACCCGACCGACGAGCCTGGAAGGACCTCGACAAGCCCGTCGGAGTTCCCATTCCGCGAGCTTCCGAACGTCGTGTTGAGCCCGCACCGCGCGGGCGCGCCGAACACTCCCGAGACCGAATCCCTGAGGATGCGAGCGCTCGCGGAGCTCCTGAACGCGGCGGCCAGGGGAGACGACATGCCGAACCGCGTCGACCTCGATTTGGGCTACTGAACGGACCCCCGAGGAAGAGGAGGGACCAAGTGTCGGAGAACATGGTCACAGAGACGAGGGAAGTCGACGGTTTCGACGGGGTCACGCTCGGCGCCTTCGGGAACGTCCACATCACTCAGGGCGACCGCATGGGTCTGACCATCGAGGCGCCTGAGGAGCTGATGAAGCGAGTGACCGCGGAGGTTAGGGACGGCGTGCTGGTGCTGGACATCAGGCGCGGCGGGTGGTTCGCCGGAATGAGGCAGAAGAGGCAATCCATCCGCTACGAGGTGACGATGACCCGCGTCAGGACACTCAGGCTGTCCGGTGTCGGACGGATAGACGCCCCGAGTATCGAGGCCGAGGACCTTTCGGTCGGCGTCAGCGGCGTTGGCGCGATCGAGATCGGGAGCCTTCGCGCGAAGTCGCTCGAGGTCAGCGTGAGCGGGGCAGGCAACTGCGAGATCTCGGGCCAGGTGGAGACCCAGGAGATCCGTCTGAGCGGCAGCGGCAACTACCTGGCGCGCGACCTGGAGAGCAGGACGGCGAGCGCTCTCGTAAGCGGCGCCGGCGACGTGACCGTTCACGTCCTCGATACGCTCGACGCCAAGATCTCGGGGGCTGGCAGCATCCGATACCACGGCGCGCCCACCGTGCGGCAGCGCGTCACGGGCGTCGGCTCGGTGTCGTGCATTCGCTCGGAGTGACGGAGGATACCGGTATGAAGACGAAGCTGGTGTTGCTGGTGGCCCTGACGGCCATCCTGACGGTCTCGTGCATGATGGCGCGGACGGTGAACGGCTCCGGGAACGTCGTCACTGAGGAACGCGACGCAGGCGGGTTCCAGCAGGTGTCGTTCGCGCTGATGGGGCGCATGGTCCTGCGGCCAGGTGATACGGAGAGCGTGACCATCACGGCCGACGACAACATCATGCGTCTCATCGAAGCGGAGGTGCGAGACGGCGTGCTCCACGTCGGCAGGACGAGTGAGGCCGGCATGGCGCAGCTGCGGCCGTCGGAGGAGATCGTCTACGAGGTGACCTACAGGGAGCTGTCGGGGCTGTCGCTTTCGGGCTCGGGTTCGATGGACTTGGCCGGTCTCGAGACGCCGTTCCTCGAACTCTCGCTGTCCGGCTCCGGAGCCGTCATCGTGAAAGGACTGGAGGGCGGACAGATACGCACGTCGATCTCTGGCTCCGGCGCTATCAACCTCTCGGGCACCGCAGACTCGCATTCGCTCGACCTCAGCGGTTCGGGCACGTACCGCACCGGCGAGCTCGTCAGCCGCGACGCCCGCCTGACCATCTCGGGGTCGGGTACCGCCGTCGTGAACGCGACCGAGACCCTGAGCGTGATGCTCAGCGGGAGCGGCGTTGTGCGGTACATGGGCGACCCGGACCTCACCGAGAGCGTGTCCGGCTCGGGGGCGATCCAGCGGATCGAGAAGAAGGTCACGCTCTAGAGGAAGGTCACGCTCTGGAGGAGACCTGCACCTCGGGGCGGGGTTGACCACAGGAGGAAGCGACTCGGCGGATGAACCTACGGGACGTTGTCGACAGGCAAGTGGTTCCAGGTCCGTGGGAGGAGGGACCGAGCATACCGTGGAACGAGCCCTCCTTCAGCAGGAGGATGCTCGAACAGCACTTGTCGCAGGAGCACGACCGCGCGAGCCGGCGCCTGGCGATCATCGACCGGCACGTGGAGTGGATACACGGGACCCTGCTCGGCGGCCGGCCGGGCCGCGTGCTCGACATCTGCTGCGGGCCCGGTCTCTACACGACGCGCCTCGCGCGACTTGGCCACACCTGCAAGGGCATCGATTTCTCTCCGGCGTCCATCGAGCACGCTCGAAGGCTGGCGGCCGAGCGGCAGCTAGATGTCGAACACGTGCTGGGCGACGTCAGGCAGGTCGGTTTCGGCTCTGGCTACGACCTCGCCATGATCATCTTCGGCGAGCTGAACATCTTCCCGCCGGACGACGCCCGGGCGCTCCTCAGCAAGGCGCACGACGCGCTCAGGCCGGGCGGGGCGCTCCTGCTCGAGCCGCAGGAGCACGACGCCGTGAGGGACACCGGCGAGGCCCCGCCGTCATGGTACTCGTCCGAGGGAGGCCTCTTCTCCGACGACCCGCACCTGGTGCTGCAGGAGAACTTCTGGGACGCCGTTGCGCGCACGGCGACGACCCGGTTCTACGTGGTCCACGCGTCGACCGGCGAGGTGGAGCGCCACGCGATGACGACGCAGGCCTACACCGCCGCGGACTACGGCGCGCTGGTCACGGACTGTGGCTTCGAAGGCGGAGACCTCCTCGACCTGCTGCCCGGCACGCCGCCGGAAGACGCCGAGGGGTTGCTCGCCATCGTGGCGCGCAAGCCGGATTAGGCGAGGGTCGGCCGAGCCCCCTCCGGCGGCGGTGCGCCGCAATGAGCAGGAGCACAGATGGAGCAGATGATCGAGAGACTGGCGGGGAGGGTCTGGTCGGACTTCGAAGAGCTGTCGGGGCGCGACAGAGCCGTCCGCGTGGGCGCCCTGTTCGCGGTCATCTACGCGACTCCGCTCGCGGTCATCGCGCTCGCGTGGCTGATCTCGGTCACCGACCTCTCGGTGCTTCTCACGGCCTGGTTCCCGCTGCTCGTCCTGTTCGCTCTGGTCTACGCCCTGAGGCGCCTGGACTTCCGTTCCTACACCGAGATCGAGCGCGGGCTCTTCGCCAGCTTCGGCGGCTCGGCCGAGGACATGGTCTGCTGGCCCGCGGCGCTGATGTTCGGGCCGACGGCTCTCTGGATGTACATGTTCTGGCGCACGTTCTCGCTCGTCAGGGACCTCAGGAGGGCGGACGAGACCGAGCAGCGCGCCGAGTCGTGGAGGACCTACACCGTCGACGTCGGCGGCGATACGCTGGCCGGGGTCGCGGGCCTCACCCTCTACTACGCGCTCGGGGGCACACACCCGCCCGCCGGCCTGAGCTTCGCCGCGCTGACGCCCGCCGTTTTCGCGACGGTCGTCAGGTTCGTCGTGCCGGTCCTCGTGTCCACGCCGCACCTGCTTCTCACGGCGCGCTCGCCGCACCTCGGGTTCTCGCAGGCGGCGATGCCGAAGGTCTGGCGTTTCATGTGGGTCGCCGCGGCGTGGCCGATGCTCGTGGCGCCCTTCGCGGTCTTCGCGACGGGGCTGTACGCTGAGAAGGGCCTGGTTGCCTACCTCTTCGTGATCGGCGGGACGCTCTTCGCCAGCGCGCTCGCGCACCGCATGAGCCGCGCGGTCGAGCTGTCCACCGAACGCCGGCGCGAGCTCAGGACGCTGGTAGAGCTCGGCTGGGCCGTCGCCGACACGCCGCCGGGCACGGTCTCGCTAGAGACGCTGCTCGACGAGTACGCGCGCGGCATGTTCGCCATGTGCTCGGTCAACATACGTCTCTTCCCGAACCGGACGCTCCTGAACGACCCCGAGCACGCGGACGAGCCGGACGGCGTCGTGTGGGAGTGGCTGCAGGCCGTCGGCGAGACGCTCGTGGCGCCCGCAGGGCACACGCTGCCCTGGGGTGAGATACGCAGAAGCCGGGGTACCGTGCTGGTTCCCATCCAGCACACTGAAACGGGCGAGATCTTGGGCGGAGTAGCCATCAGGAAGCGCGTCAGACCCGAGCACGTCGACGACATCGTGAACGCCGCAGAGTCTCTCGCCACGCAGATAGCGTCTGTGCTCCACGGAGAGGAGCTCTACGAGCACACTATCCGGACAATGCGCGCGGAGGAGGAGCTGGCCGTTGCAGCGGACCTGCAGGCGAGCTTGATGCCCTCGAGCGCTCCCGACGTCCCGGGCTGGGAGTTCAAGGCGATCATCGATTCCGCGCGTGAGGCGTCCGGGGACTTCATCGACATCATCCCGCTGCCCGCGGGGCGGTGGGGGATTCTCGTCGCGGACGTATCGGGCAAGGGCGTCGCGGCCGCGCTGTACATGGCGATGGTCAGGACGCTCTTCCGAACCTACGCCTACGAGCACGAGCTTTCGCCGGAGAAGGTCGCTGCGGCCGCCAACAGGCGGATCATCGCGGACACCAACGACGACTCGTTCGTAACGGCGTTCTACGGCGTGCTCGACCCGGCGACCGGGACGCTCCTGTACTGCAACGCCGGGCACAACCCGCCGTACCTGTTCCGCGTCCGTGACGGAGGCGACGTCGAGGAGCTGTCCGGCACCGGCATCCCGCTAGGCATGCTCGCGGACGAGTCGTGGGACGGACGGGAGCTGGTGATGCAGCCGGGAGACAGGCTCC